>Ga0265336_10000023_pt1 | contig 192085 bp, 292 predicted proteins | sample 42119metaG_FD_193583 | JGI IMG/M metagenome (GOLD analysis project Ga0265336, IMG submission 193583) | Rhizosphere microbial communities from Carex aquatilis grown in University of Washington, Seatle, WA, United States - 4-21-19 metaG | ecosystem: Host-associated > Plants > Roots >... | reverse complement strand
TATTGCTTGTACTTGGATTGCAGTACTCGAAAGGCCATCAAGGTGTTAACGTCTACATTATAGTAATTCTTATGAATATCAAAGTCCCTAAACTCATCTGGCATGATCTGGAAGATACCACGTTCTCCATGAGTCCCACCTTCATACTGCTTGAACTCAGACTCAATCCAGGCTAGAGCTACGAAATCTGTCCTAGTAAAAGGACCATTAGGATAGAATGCTGCCAGATTCTTATCTATCTCTTTGAGCATGGTTATAACCACGTTCATATGAACAGGTGTACCTTCTCTAAATAGCAAATCATTTAGAGCTGCAGCTTGCTTATAGTATTGCAATTCTGTTTTAGCAGCAGCATCTTCAGCTGTAAGATGTGACAATATACCACCACTCAATGGTCTTGAAAACATACAGAGTGCCAAACCTATTAAGGATATCTTATGGTATTGCTTCATAATTTCCTCCTTTACTTCAATACCGTTGGATCACATTTTTTATGTCGCACATAGGGAGTTACTGAAAGCCAACTCTCTTTGCCAGCAGTTAAAAAATTAATCTGCTTATTGCAAACATAGCAATTCTGATACCACTTCTTACCATCAGCCGTTAACCCTGGCTTTGATTGAGCTTCTGTAAAATTGTACTTAGCCATTAGTATCTCCCTTGAACTAAGTATACCACGAATATCAAACAATGTCAATGGATAATTTTAGTCTATAAATAGAGCTGTTTTATACTATTTCTTGTCTATTAAGCTTACGTAAAATCTCTATGACCATCCAGGTATCACCCTTAGCTGTATGTGCCACATTTGTTACAGTAGACACACCAAAATGAGTAGCCATCTCTGACAAGGACCCTGCTAAATCCTTTGGGATTGACCCCCGCAGCTTCATAAACTGGATCACATTTGAGGTGTCTAACATCCGATAGGATACATACTGATTAAAACTCTTATTAAGAAGATGCTTCTTAATGAATTGTACATCAAATGCAATGCCATGCCCCAATGGTGTAAGCTTAATTGTCCCATTAAGAGCATGAGTTTTAAGGAAATCATGGAGCATCATTCCAGCTTTGCTTTCTGTGACAGCCACCTTATCATGCTCAATAAGATTAATCTTATTTACTTCTAACCCTTGAGCAGTTACAACGTAATTTCCATTATCAGGCTTGACCAGAAGATCCAATTCACCATAGATGGTCTTAAGATCTTCATCAATAACAACAAAATAAGCAGATAGCAATGAGTGTTCAACCTCAGTGCCACCTGACTCTACATCAAATGCCAAATATTTCATTACCCACCCCATCCACTTTCATGCCCACCTGCAAGTTCTTCAGGCAATTCTTCTAAAGCTTTTACTTCATCAGGCTGACGTAAAGACCACTCAAGATCTATAAGAGTAAACACAAGCTTCTGTTTACCCTCAAAATGCTCAAGACTTTCTATATAAACTACCATCTTCTGGATAGCTTCTCGTGTTTGTTCTCGTGAATCACCCAAAAGGATATTCCTCTTTGTCATTAAGAAGTTCTAGCAAGTCTTCTACGATAGAAGGACCGTAAACTTCTTTTTCTGGAACTGGTAAAACAACTTGAGTCTTTGTCTTATCATCGTTCATAGACCCTCCTCTGACTTTCTAACGTTTTCCAACCAAGCCTCTACCTGAATCTGAAGCAATACAAATCCATCTTGATCAAATTGAGCAATGTACTCTCGCTTAAAATCTTGATGATATTTCTTTGTAAGCTCAGCATCCCCTGTCATATCATATAAGATCGCCGCAGCTGTTTGAGAAGGACCTGATCCAAAGTATCCCCATTCAGGACAATCAGCATCATAATCATGTATGATTGTCTTTGAAGGATTGATATCTAGTATTTGACCATCTACATAAACAACAGGATTATATCCTGGTGCTGTGCGAATACCCTTATAAATCTTAAAATTGACCATAAAAGTTAGCCATTATACCGATAGTAGAAAAGATTATAATTAAAATTAGACCACGAAAGATCCATTTAATCTTAAAGGCACTCATCCGACCATCACCAGTACTTGTACTTCTGACAAAACATGTTGACAAACAAGACATACATAATTCTTGTCTACCTTTTCCAAGTGAACTAATTTACAATTAGGACATAGCACATTCTCTAAATCAGGGTTATGACCTGCAGCATCATACTCAAAGCATAAGCAATCCAAGCAGACATTGGTTGGTCCACAACGATGCCTATCTTCAGCATGACTACAAGTACAAGCTAATTTCTTATATAAGCTCACGATTTCTTCTCCTTCTTCTGAGCTGCCCATTCAAGGAACTCTAAATTATCTTTTGGTATAAACATTGTGCAATTACATGGGTCATAAACATCTTTATTCGTAAGCTTTGCATCAAGGCATCTACCCTTCTTAGAAGCTAAATATGAATGAGCCATCCTCACATGATCACAGGTACGACATTTACTTAGGGCTTTCTCAAATAATTTAACTTCATCCTCACTGCCCATAATAAAGAACTATATCAAACTCGGAATTATCAACATCTACAATGGTGATATGGACATTCAAATTCTCATCAAGCACTAAACTATGATAGCGTTTAAGGATATTCTGTTTGATGAGAAGTCCTAATACTCTCTTCATAGCATTCTTAATATTCGATTCAGATGCATAGCTAGAAATATAGGAAAGCTCACAAGATAGCATTTGATCCAGCATAAGTGTAAAAGTTTCTTTGCTATACATGCTCATTATTTTATCCCAAAATGATCTCGTAATGCTTTCGTATTATCTGCAGTTTGTTGAGATGTAACTTGGATCTGTTCCATAATTGTTATAATCCTTCGTAATGCATCAATATAATGGTTGATATCTTTGGCAGATTCTGCCCGTAATGCTGGAACTGTACCCCATCCAATTAAAATACCTAAAATTATAAGTACGAGATTCTTTTTCATATGTCTCCTAGTTATATTTTGATTTGTCCCAATCACTATTAGGATCACTTGGTACATCCTTATATTTTTCAATGATCTCATCTAATATATCACTGCATGTTACACAAGTCTTCACATGTTCCTTAATGGTATTGAATTGCCGTATAGTAAGTTGAACCTGCTTTGCTGGATCTTTCTGTATATAAGCAATTATCTGACAAGGGGATAAATCCACGATTATCCCAATGTCCCAGGATTCTCAACTACGTCTGCAGCAGCTTTTGTAGCTTGTGAGGCTTTGATACCTGCACTGATAGCAGCTTTATGTGCAGCTGTTTTTTTACGTCCCTTCAAGGCATCACTAATAGCCTTAGAATGTTCTGGTGTAAACAATTTACCTGCCTTAGCCGCTGCAATCTTGGCTTTGGTTTCCTCTGAATGTGGCTGACCTTTACGCATTTTTGTTTATCTCCTTTAATTCACTCTGATTAAAAAACTCTTGACCTTCAAGATATTCTAAATTGGTAAGACACTGACCATTAAGATGATCAACTAAATCTGATTCTTTATAAATAAAGCAAGCTGAATCACTACAACCTAGTTTCTTACGGAATACGATTCGTGCATTTCCATGCTCTATATCAACAGACCAGCCTAATGCATATGCTTCATTACTTCGTTCACTAAAATTAGTCATTCATCCCTCTTGGATCAAATCCTAATGTACAAATTGGATTTCCAGAAAAGGAAATAGTTCCTTCACCAAAATTATCAAGCACAATAGTCCCATCATCATTCTGATACATGAAATACCCACAATAATATTCATCAGAATCTTCATAATGGCAAGTCATAGCAGGATTACCAACAATATTAACAGGCTCATGTCTATCTGTTATCAAGTGACCCTTTTCAGTAGTGACATATCGTATACTGGTGCAGCTTGACAAAAGCAATGGAACTATAAACAAAAGGTATTTCATCTTAGTTATCTCCCTCTAATTTTAAACTTTTTCGTGAAAAGCAAAGAGTACCTTTGACAGTTTCATATTGATCTCTACACTGTTTCATAGTCTTATAGGAACAATCAATGCTTTTAGTTTGATAATTAACTAAACAAATGTCCCCATTCCCCTTTTTTGAATAATGCTTAAATGAATAATCGGGAGAAAGTATCATAAGACTAAATAGCAATAATATCATAACCGCTGCCATCCTTAATAGGGAAAATTGCTTGTTTGATACCACGTTCTTTGAGAAGTCTTTGGCAAAGATCACAAGGACCACTATAGCACAAATTGCCAGTAGAAACATTCTGACCCCAGATATAAACAATTGCACGTTTCACTGAAAAGTCACACTTCAATAGTGCATCACATTCAGCATGAAGTCCAAAATATCTACGCTCACCATTCTGGCTAGTAATTGTTGGAATCTTAGGATGAGACTTTCTGTTGCGACCTGTTGCCACAACCTTATTGCCATCCACAATCACGACTCCAAATTGGCGTTTCATCTCAGTGCTTCTGAGAGCCATCTCACGAGCAACCTTTAGAAACCGATAATGCCGATCATTCATCAGTCATCCCCATATTCTTTTTCAGGATCATGTCCAGTACGACGATATTCTTCTGCTCTCCAAGCATTGTGAGCATCAATCTCTTCATAAACAGAATCAGCCCAGGATCTCACATAGTCTGTAACTTCAGTAGGAGAGTATTGAGGATGAGTAGCGAGGACATGCTGTTCCATAGCGGGTATGCCTTCCTCAAGCACATCACACTCGGAACAGTTTATTGGTATATCTGCATCAGTGTATTCAGTCATGTTATAGTATATCCCCAATAGGTAACAATGTCAATGGTTATTTATTGATACACAATTTAGATGCACATTTACTCACTAAATCAACACAAGTGCATCGTTTACTTTTCTTAGCCTTTTTTTCTTCTTTAGGAGGTTCTGTAGCTGTAATCATTATCTTAGCCCAACGGTCCAAATCAGCAGCTGTAACAACGATCTCAAGCTTCTCTGGTGTACCTTTTTTCTTTAGTGCCATGTTAGCTCCTCAATTCCATCTGTATGAATCATTCTCATATTGGACTTTAATATCTTCTCTACCTGCATCAGCAGCTTGTTTACGCTCAAAGTAATTACATTGACAACTACCTTCAAAGTCACAATACCAAAGCTCAAACGTAGCCTGTTGATGCCAGTTAAAGGAATGATTGCAATTTTTGCACAAAAAGTCCATTTCACCCATGATTTTTTAAGTATGAAATAATACTCTCAAAAACTACTATATTCTCTTTACCATTACCCAGGGCAGTATTACAATTTAGGCATAACAAACTTCTAAAAATCCCAGTCTTATGATTATGATCTACTTCTAGTCCTCTTGTCAACTTTTCAGCATTTACATTGCAAATCTTGCAGCTACCATACTGAGCATTATAAGCTTGCTGATAATTATCTAGTGTAAATTGAGTACCATCTGCATTTATAATTCCTCTTCGTTTCCAGGAAGCTCTTTTCTGTATAATTTTATATTTTTCAGGATTATTTTTACACCATTCAGCATTTCTAATTCGTTGAAATTCTTTATTATTCTCTCTCCATTTACGTTGTCTAATTTTAACTTTTTTGGAATTCAGTTTATGCCACTCACTACGTCTTTTTAAATTACAACCATTACAAATCCCCCATCTATCTCTACCCCAAGTAAAGATATCATGTCCATGAATACAAAACTGCTTTTTAATCTTTCGCTTATCCATTTTTTAAAAAGTGCTGGAGAATGCAGAGGGAGGGCCACATTCCCCAGCGAAATTTATACTTTCTTCTTTTTCTTTGAAGGCTTTTTTGCTCCCGATTTCTTAATCTTCTTTATAAGCTTATCGAAACCTTTCTCGACTGGATCATTCTTATGCTTCTCTTGTTGACAAGCATCACAGGTACATTCAACCCCAATGGGTGAACCATCCTGGTTAAATACATGGGCACAAGCTGAACACTTCCAATGATCTCCTAAAAGAGTACGAGAGGATTCTTCCTTGCAGAGTACACAAGGAAGTGATCCCTCATACATTGAAAAGTCATTCACTTCATCCCATTTGCCCATATTATTCTACTGTTTCCTCTGTAGAAGCCTCAGCTGCAGCCTCAGCAGCCACTGCAGCAGCTTCTAAACGAGCATCACGCAGTTCTTTACGAGCTTTGCGTTGAATACGACCAGCTACCTTATTAGCACTAAATACAGATCTACGAGAACCTTTACGACTTTTACGACTTGGAGTATCTTTTTTATTAGGATATGACTTATATGCTGGCATTTTATTTCTCCTCCCTCTCTTTGATTGGCAGAACATAGAGCATAAATGGCTTGCTCTTCTTTCCAGCCTTTGTAACCTTTACACCTTTTGCAAACCCAAGACTTACTATATCATCTCCAGCTTTCTTTGCAGCTTTAATTGTCTTAAAGCTATCGTGATATACCCAACTCATTGGCTTACTTCTCTTCTCGTGCTGTACGTGAAGCTTTACCGACTTTTAAGATACGTTCATCTAGTTCAACTAGAGCACTAACGATCTCAGAAGGCAACTCATGCACAAGCATAGCCGCTGTATCTGCACCAAGATCATCGATGAACTCAACCAGATTTTCCATCTGTTTCTTCGTGAATTTCTTATTGGACTTTTCAGCAATACCAATGATCTGCTTAATGGTAACATACATTTCATCAGCTTTCTTAACTTGCTTTTGAATCTTTTCACGAACTGCAGAATAATCTTTCAAGACTTCTTCACCATTCACAGGACGTTGATAATTCTTATCCATGTATGTAATGAAGGCAGTAGCAGCATCTTTCCCAACGATACCTGCAATGATTTCAAATTCCAGGTCTTGGGGAATGGCTTTCGCTTTCAAAAGTAACGAAAGTGTATCTCCCCAACTGGCAGGTGTACGAGTAACAGGGAAATCAAAGTTCTCTGCAACAAAGAGCATGTCTTTATGAGTACCAATGAATCCTGTAATTTCCGCAGGAACTTCTCCAATTCCAGTACCCCAATCCAAAAAGTCTTTGACGCTAGGCTCAACAATGACTACTGAGCATCGGCGTACAAGAGCTTTATCCAGTGTTTCAACCTGATATGAACCGTCATCAGTTTCTGGATTCATAGCCAAAATAATAGTCCATCCTTCTGGTAGCTTATGAGTATGAAGCACACGATCCCAAATGAATTGGAAGATACATTGACGGACATCGTTAGGAGCACGATTCAACTCTTCCAAACAAATAACACCACGAGTACCCTCTTTTGGGAACCATGCTGGTTTTGCCCATTTCGTGACATCACCTTCACGATAGGGGATACCAATCAAATCTGAAGGTTCCTGGGTAGCAAGACGCAAATCAAGAAACTGAATGCCCAACTCTTGGGAGAGCTGTTTTTCAATTGCAGATTTACCAATTCCTGAAGGTCCCACCATAGCAATCGTTACGGGAACTTGAGTTTCAATTACTCGTTTGATGTATCGTTTAGCATCACTAATATACATTTTAATTCTCCCTTAATTAATTTACTTCATCATTAGTATAACAGATACTTAGCTACTTGTCAAGACTTTTTTTGTCTTTTTTATCTGGATTATCTACTAGTGATAAAACATGCCCAAATGGAACTTTCTGAGCTGGCATTGTAGACACCCACAAAACTGGATAGGGAGGTTTTTTGCATTGATCCTGATCTCCACAAAGATCTGTAAAGAAGATCAATAGATCTGTCTTCACTTTTTTCTCTTTAATATATTGGAATACAGGCATAAAGCTTGTCCCACCTCGACCCTTAAAATTTGTCTGGATCTTTTTATACTTGTCAAGTTTGTAGGTTTTCTGAATATCAGCATCACATTCCATTACTGTCATCGTACCTTTATAGCAAGCCTTAATTGCTTTCATTTCTGAAATGAAAGACTTAAAATCCTCAGTTGAAACGCTGCCACTAGTATCAATAGCAATCGTGACACTGACCATTCTATCGCTCAGCTTACCCTTCTGGAACTCACCAAAACGACGATTAGGACGCTTCCAACTACGCTTACTGCCTGACTTAATGGATGCCGCCAGGAACCTTTTAAGAAGGGATCTCCATGAAATGACAGGAGGCTTAAGCCACTCTTCGATAGCGTCTTCTAGCCCCGCTGGTGTAGTTCCACGAGCCTTCTGTGTGGCATCCACAGCTTCTTTGATAGCCTGACGGATGACCTCTTTAGCCAATTCAGGAATATCACCTTTAGCATTAGCATCTGATTGCTGATCCTTGTTGCTGCAGATAGTTGTTACTTTGACTCTACCAATTTCCTTACCATTAGGATCTTTAACAACAATCTCCATATTCCCATCACCATCTTGTTCAATGGACATTTTGTTTGAATGCTTATTCAATTCTTTATAATAATTTTCTGAAGTATCATCGTCTTTAAAATTTAATTTAATGCCTTGCTTTGCAAACTGCTCTGTTATGGAAGTAGTAGTGCAAGCACCCTTTGGTAATTTTTGAATATGACGATTGGCATTCATGTCCTGACTAATATTTGCAAGAGAGGCATTCTCTTTATACTCATCACGCATACGAGTAAGATGTCCAAGCACTACGTGATTGCACTCATGGGTAAGAACAGCAACTGCTTCATCTACTGTAAGTGTCTCAAGAAATTTTGGATTGAAATAGAAGTTGATTCTACCATTCTGAACAGCTACTGCCTCAGTAGGAATCTGCTTAGCCAATTCACCAGTGCATTCAATCTTACGCATCTGGGAGATAAGGCTGGCATAGAAGGGACTCGTTTGAATCAAACGAATGCTGACCTTTTCCATTATACTCATCACGCTAGTCATAATTAATCCTCATCCTCTTCATCAACAGAATTCTCCATCTCAATGTCTTCGACAGGTTCTGGATGAATCACAAAATAACTTTGCAGCATTAACTCACTTGGCATCATAGTAAAGTATACACCCAGAATGTTATCTTGTCAAGCCCTCATTTAACACAAGTTCCAACCGATTCTTTGAAATTCTACCACATTTCATATGCCAACAATTCTCAATTTTAGGTTTGCGATAATACTCTGAAACGACTCCATTGCAATGCAAGCATTTTACAATATAGCGACCTGGGATTCGATTTACGGTAGAGGTACAGGTCTGACCATTGCATCCAATCTTAATAGCCTGTGACCGCCAAACATCATCATGACCATGACCAACGCCAACTAAGACATGGGCGATCTCATGCAAAATCGTGTTGCGTACCTGCTCTACAGGATTACGCTCTGTGAGTGGTGCAGAAAGTGATATCTCCCTTTGACGAAAACGAGTCTGACCCTTACGAGTCTTAGCATTGTCAAAGACCACAACCCAACCATGAATGCTATGCTGCCCCATTAACTCTTCAGCCATCTGCTTAGCAAGTTTTAGTTCCATGCTTAAGTATAGCAGGAGTAGATAAGAATGTCAAGGGCTATTTTGGATGTTAAGAGATCTTAACTGGCTCTTTTTTAAGCGTTTCTTTTGTTGCTCTATAAGCTGCCATTAGACCTGTAATTCGATCTAAATAGTCAGCCATGAATTTTGAGAATAAAGATTGATCCTGATGCACAATTTTATAGGAATTAACAACAGCCGATATAAAAACCTGCATAATTTCCTCAGCTTCAGCCAACCAATTCTTATCCGAATCTTTTGATAGCTGTTCGCTTAATACAGATAGCTTTTCAATGATCGTACACATCTGTTTTCTGTTCTGTAATATGACCATTTGTATCTGAGGATCAAGGAAATTAGTCTGTGTAGCTTCCAATTTCTTACTGGTAGCAGCACAATCATTATACAATGAGGTAAGTGCAGCTTTCTTATCATCAATGCTAATAGATGTGTCTGCAATATTCTCAATAACCCGTAAAAGCTCAGGAGGGGTATTAGCAACCTCTGTTTGTAAAGCAATTTCTTTCATAAGCTTTACATTGTACTTTTTTGCATATAAATAAAAAGCTGCTCTACCAAGATCTTTTAATGCAGGGAATTGCTCTCCATACTTCTCCTGCATATATTTACGGGCTGCTCCTGGATTCTGAGCACGTATATAATCATCCATCTCTCCCCGAATTTCAGCAGGAAGTTTTTCTAATACTCTACGATTCTGTACCTTCTTATTGATTTTAGGTTGTATAGGTTGCTCTGGTGTTGGTTGGGGCTGGATTTCATCATTCATAGGTCAATCTCCAAGAATTTTAATGTGTGTAAAATTTGAGAATAAATTATCTTAATCTCTCTATATGTCATTACGCCTCTAGCTCCAAATTGCCTACAAACCTCAGCATATGTAATAGAGGGGGTAGTATATACTGTCAGCAACAATTTCTGTTGTCTTCCATTTAACATCTCATTTGCTGCTTCAAAAATATCATCTACAACTGTCTTAGGTAGGGCTTTAACCTTTTGAAGGACCTCTACAAGGCGGTCAAAAGGCTTCTTTTCAGCCAAATCAGGCCATATTATCTTAGAAACCTTATCTGGGTAGGCTTTTTCAAATTCAAGCCTCAAATCAGCCATTACCTGGATCTTTACCAAATTACCTAAGCTGCCACCATTACCAAACTTATAGGTAAAAAGGACTCGCTCAATTGCATTAGTAACTACAATTTCAATCTGCTCTTTTGGGAAACCTATATTTTTAATTTTAAGAGCAACCAAAACAGAATGATCTATAAGATCTTTCTTTAGTAATTCTAACTCTCGTTCAGAAAGTTTATTTCGTAAGTAAATACTACTTCGTTTCAAGTTTCAGCTCCAAATATTCAAGATTTGTCATAGGCTCATACCAGGGACATTTACATTTTGAATCAGCTCTATAGCAAGCGCATTCCAAAGGAGTATGTTTGCAATATCTGCAAGGCCAATTACCTCTGGTCATCTTTATTCTTACGATCCTTTGCAAATCCTTTTAGATTGGCAGCGACACGTAATCGTTTCTGAATCTTTAGAATACAAGCTTTTAAAGAACGAGAAACATAATTCTGAACACAACCAACTTGCTGAGAAATTTCATCTTCTGGCATTTGATAGATATAACGCATTGTAAATATTTGAAATTGTGCATCTGTCAATACTTGAGATGCAGCTTTAAATAATTTTCTTAATAGCTTTTCCTGTCTTCGAACAGTACGCTTTCGCAAGACTGGATTAGCAAGTTGATCCAATACTACGTAATTATCATGAGCAACCTTTTCAAGATCCTCATGAGTCATACTTATTTCAATGAAATCAGCATACCGTGGTGTTCCTGGCTCACCATGGATATTTTCTATCTCTTTTTTACGCTTCTGGTTTTTTTTCTTCATTGGGATTAGTCTCCGTCAATTTCGATAAATGTGCAATATTAACGCTTACTGGTGTTGAGCGACCAAAGATAAGTGTATCGATTGACGCACTATGACCAGATATCTTAACAACAATACCTTTAAACCCAATTAGGGGTCCTACGCATATCTCGACTAAATTACCTACGTCGATAGCAATAATCTCTTCTGGTACAGGTGTTGCATTATTATCTTCTAAGGATTTAATATGCTCAATGTCTTCTTCTGAAATCTTAGTAGGCATCGTCTCTCCAGGCAACTTAAGAAAACGCCCAATCTTAGCTTCAATCAAAGCTTGTTCGAGTTTACTATCATTAATAGCGGTATTAATAAAGACATAGCTTGGAAATAAAGTTTTGTCTGTACTCTTCAGCTTACCAAATGTAGTTGTCATAGGAACCTTAACTGTGGGTGTCCAAAGTAAACCCTCATATTCAAGGATATCCAGGACAGATTGAATCTGAAAAACTCCTCTAGATCCAATTCCTTGTGTTGAAATTACGAACCATGCTTTATCACTCATATATTATAACTCCTGTTGTTGAAGGTTTAGAAAATCTTGCTTTGAATTCGTTTTAAAATAATCATCGGGATCTTGGCCTGTAGGTAACTGGATATATGTAAATTTTACATCAGCATCGTAAAGCTTAACTGGAATATTCTCTTTCACTTTTTCTATTAACTTCATACCTGCTTTATCTGAATCTGGAACTAACACAATCTTCTTTACAAAGCGACTAAGGAGACAAACCTGACGTACTGACAACTTAGAACCTAGCATAGCTACACAATTCTTGATACCTGCTTGATACATCTGCAGCAGACTTATGTTACCCTCTACTACATAGACTGTCTGCTCTTGTAGACACTTAGCTTGTGTAATAGACAGTCCATATAAGTGTTCTGACTTATCATAAGCAGTATTTATATACTTTGTTTGTGTAGGCCCTAATGGGCGAACTGACACTCCAACACATACCCCGTACATATCAAAGATAGGGAACATCGTTGAATGATAGAACCTTTTGTCCATAGCTGGCAACTTACCAGTAAAATCAGCTACTATATATGTCTCACCAGTTTCAGAGACATACCCAAGGTTAAAGGTACGTATGGTATCTTCATTGAGTTTACGCTGCTCGATGAGATACTTATACGATGGGAGAGCTGTTGTTATCATTCTGGGTCCTGTGGGTGATCTTTTAAAAGCTTGCCACAACAATTACATTTAAAATGATCCTCAAGCCATGCAGCAGCACATGCTAGAATAGCACTTGAAACTATAATACAAAGTATACCTGTCCAAGTCATCGTTTTGTATCCGTATCATGCAACTCTTTTAGATGATTGCCTTGCTTAAGCCAAAGGATATAGCAATAGGTAGCAACCTTCAAGAGATCTTTTTCACGGTGCAAATTCTTGAATCTAAAAATATACTTTGTCATTGTACCAAGAATCCAATCGAACTCACTCTCTCCACCAAAGACTGAAGAGATAATATCCGTTGCTTCTCGATCCTCAAAACCTTGAAGCTTATACTTCTCATGCCCACCATGGTTAAACTGCTGAGACATGAGTGCAGCAAACTTAGGCCAATACTTAGCTTTTACTGAGGGTATGGTACTGTAGACTTTTGCTTTCACGACTTTCTTATTTGCCATGAGCTTTATTCTCCTGTACAGTATTGGACGTTACATAGTTAAATTTCGCATTAGCTCTTAGCTCATGGATATTGAAAGAATTTAAATAACTATAAGCACTTCTAATCCCGCCATTGATAGTATTCAAAACATTTACTGCTGGCCCTTTAGGTGAAACCCAAGTAGAATCACCTTCTGGTGCTCTCCATGTTGCAATCTTACCTTGAGCCTCATAAGATGGAGAAGAAGCTGATCCACGATATTCTTTATGTAAATCATCATAACCATCATGCTCTTCAATTCCACATAACTCTGTACCACATACTTGTCCACTAGCTTCATCAGTACCTGCAAACATAGATCCAAGCATAATCAAGTCTGCTCCTGCTGCTAGAGCTTTTACAATATCCCCACTATTACGAAGGCCCCCATTAACCATCATCTTCATACCTTCATTATCACAGATCTCTGCACAGTCTAATATAGATGCAAGAGTAGGAATTCCAACCCCTGTAACAACTCTGGTTAGGCACATGCTACCCCCACCAATACCAACACAAATTGCTTCAGGCTTTCGATCCGCTTTACTTAAAAACTCTGCAACCTCTTTGCTAGTCCCAAAATTACCAACTATGAATTGAGCAGGAGCTACATTATTACATAACAAATTGTATGCTTCTACAACTAAAATATTTGCTGCATGAGCTACGTCAAGTAAGAAGATCCTAGCACCTGCTGCATGTAATGCAACTGCACGTTTAAGTTCTTCATTACCTACACCAATTGATACAATAGGTGTAATCCCATTATGAATAGATGCCTTAAAAGTCTTTACATTTTCTTCAATTGTACAGAATCTATGAATTGAACTTATCGTACCATATTCATGTAAGACCTTGCTCAGCCCAGGGCTGGATACAGTGTCCATATTAGAATTAGTAACAGGCAAAGAGAGCTTAAGTCCTAAGAAATCAATGGAAGGATCAACATCCTGTCTACTACGTACATTTGAAAATAAGCATTCAAGCAAAACATCATCAAAGCATGGATATTGAACTGGTGTTACAGTGGTGTATGTGTATGAATAAGTCATTTCCCTTTTCTCCCTTCCATTAAGAATAAAATTGCGTAATTTAAAATATCACGCACTGTATCCTCAATCTTCTCATCACCAACAATAGCTTCCCTGGGCTTAAATGTACCATCAGTAATACCCATTAGATTCTCAAGACGAGCTTGCTTATCTGACAGGCGAATAGCAATACCATGCTGCCCACCTTTTAGAGCATTAGGACCATAATCCTTGCGCTTGTTAACCAATAATGTGATAGCTTCTTCTAGTAGTTTCCTAGCTTCTGCTTCAAATGCCTCAATGTTATTCATCTAAGTCTCCCTGAATTGAAGGTTTAGGATTCGCAGTATTCTTCTGACTAAATTTAAATTTTTTGCAATTACACTTCTCAGTTTCCCAATTAAGGGGAAAACCACCCCTAAAACCTTGTCTACCTACTGGAACATTTATAAAACACTTTGTTGTGCCTTTAACGTGGCTCATACTCTCATGGTTACAAATACAAACATCATAAAGTGCTGGTACTGACATATTATCCTCTCTAATTATCTAAAAAGTCCAAAGAACTGCAACGGCAAAAGCTTTAACCATTTCCAAAAAATACGTTCTTCTATACGCCATAGAATACGCCTTGATCTCGTTCCCCATTTATTAACAATAGCAATACCAGCCTCATCTAATGTTTGTACAATATATCCATTCTCAAGACGTGCGATAGATACGCCTAATCCTTTAGGGAAGAGCCTCACTACTGGCTTAAAAAGTGCGTACCTCGCATATAAATATTCATGCGTAGCACCTTCAGAGCGAAGAGGGGATGCAGCAGCTAAATCTAAAACTACATGGCACTTTTTTACAAAATCTTTATCTTTCTTCCACTCTTTAGCTAATTCAAGTTCTGTTAAATCCTCTAAAATCTCATGGTCTGGATCTATATTCTCCTCAAGAACTGGAGAGATACAAGTAATACCATATTTATTAAGAATAGTGACAGCATCCTTAGCTTCCTTGACCATAGTAGCTTTAGATCTACCAGTCATTCGGCATGACAAATAAACAACAACATCAAGCATTTAATTTGCCCCTCTAATTTTAAATTTTGGAAGTAAACCATTCTGCATTTGATTATATGTTCTAACAGCATGACAATTAGCACAAACAATATCGCACTTAGCTATTTCATTTTTTATCATTTCTAAAGAACATGAATGCATTCGAGAAATACTTTCAATCTTAGTTTTAGGATCTCTATGATCAAAATGCATCACAAAAGGTAAAAATCTTCCATTGCAATCCATACAGGGTACATCTTTTAATTTGTTTATAAAATCTCTACGTTTATCATGCCTACGCTGATCCATAGCTATATAAATATTAGGTTTTTCTTTTCTTAACTTTGTACGTCTTTTAGAAACATGATCTTTGTTATCTTTTTCCCATTGTATCTTTACTTTATATTTACATTCTTTGCAATGTGAATCATATTTGCTAGGGCGGTTGGGGCGAGGATCAAAATTAGAAAGATCTTTCTGTACTAAACATTTAGTACAAATTTTAAAACCACTCATTATCGATTATCTCCTGATCCTTTAATAACGTTACGAGATAAACGATCTTCAAGCTTTGCAACATTAAGATCAAACACATCTTCCATAGAAATACCAAGTTCTGTACAAACTCGTGCGAGATACCAGCATACATCACCTACCTCAGCAATAAGTTTAGTACGTTTCTCTTCAGTCAAAACATTATTATCATCTCGCATCATTTTCTTTACTACTCCAAGACATTCTCCTGCCTCATTAGCAAGACCAATTGTTGTATACACAATTCCTGCATCTCTAGGATAAAGTGCTGTTTTATCTGTCCAAAGTTGATAATCTTCTGCTCTCATTTTTAACTCCTCTGATTAAAGTATAACATGATTAGCTCTAAATTGCTACCTGTTTTTGAATAATGTTATCTACTGTCTTTTTCTTTAATTTATGCATTCGACCCCAGCGTTTACCAATCTTAAATTCTGCAATCAATGGAACCTGGATACCAAGAATACGTCTTGTCATTGCTTCATTCATAATATCAAGAGTTTGCTTAATCTCGGACCTTGGAACCTCAACGTAAATAGCATCATGAATAAGGTTACGCAACTTACCATGCAATCCATTCTCTTTGAGCTTTGCAAAAATTCTGTTAGCTGCATTGGACACATAATCAGAAGCAGCTCCCTGGATAGGAGAATTTACTGCTCCCTGCTCATCAGCATAAGCAACCTTATTATCTTTGTTGTTAATGGCTAGAAGATGACGCACACGACCAAAACGATTCTGTACATAATAGTTCTTTCGTGCAAATTTAACGATGTCATACTTCCACTGTTTAGCTACTGGATAACGTGAGAAAAAGATAGCTTTAACCTCTTCAGCATATTGAACTGTAACATTGTGTTCTTTAGATAGTTTATCAACACCCATGTTAAACATGAGCCCGAATACGATAGACTTAGCAGCTTGACGTTGTTTATCTGTTACTTGATTGATAGGAATTTTGTTAGCCAATGAAGCAACTAGTCTATGAATATCGACCCCATCATTCAAATCCTTAACCAACTGAGGATCATTAGAATAGATCCCCCACCATCTAAATTCATTCTGGCCTTCATCAGCTTCAATCAATACATTACCTTTATCGACGACGAACATGTTCTTAATCAACTTAGAATCACGAGGGAAATTTTGGAAGTTTGGATCACGGCTGGACAATCGACCAGACTCTGTTCCTTCCTGAAGGAATTTTGTATGAAGACGATCATTGGCATCAAGACGTTCTTCAATACCAAGTACATAGGTTCTAAGAAGCTTTGCAATCCCACGGAACTCAACGATCTTCATAGGTACTGGATGCTTGTCTTTGAGCACAAGCATAACTTCTTCATCAGTTGAATATCCTGTCTTTGTTTGCTTAACAGGCTCAAGCTTTAACGTCTCAAATAAGAGTTTAGATAATTGCTTAGGAGAATCAAGATCTACTGGATCTGTAATACCTTCTTTAACGAGGATATCTCTGATCTCTTTTTCTTTATCAATCAATTGTTTCTCAAGCTCTGTCTTTGCTTTAATCAGGGCTTTACGATCAATCTGAAAACCATCAAACTCCATTGTAGTAAGGGTATAGTTTAATGGCATTACTAAATGAGTAAATAAATCCATCATGCCTTCTGCATCAATACGTGATAAGAAGATATTCTTAAGCTGCAATGTCACATCAGCATCTGCAGCACCATAGGAGAATAGAAGATCTGTAGGTACTCTTGCATAGTTCTTCTTATCATCATCACCCATCTTATTAGCTTTGAACCAATCATCAAGTTCTTTCTTGTGCTGACCTTTACCAAGGTACTGAAGAGACATATCTTCCAGGTTATGCTCACCCTTAGAAGTCTCTCTAAGCAAGTAATGCATTAAAAGAGTATCAAAGGCTAAGGGTTTAAGCTTCCAACCCATTTGTAATAGGAACTTCCAATCGAACTTACCATTCTGAGCTATAAATTTAATGTCACTCTCCATAATAGCTTTGAATTTGTTCATGACATATTCTTGCTTATCACCCCACCATGGTTGATAGGTATCTTCAAGGGTCTTTTCAACTTCCTGAATTTGCTGTATTGTCACAACCCCTTTTCGTTTAACCTTTTTATCCTTAGTGACAAGCTTCTCATGCTCTACCCCAACCCATTTAGTGATGGGTAGCAAAACACCTGTATTTGCAGCCCAGGAGAAAGAGCAACAAATGATCTTATCATTCTGCCAATCAAAACCTGTAGTTTCTAAGTCTACTGATACTTCTTCCTGCTCCATTACACGATCAAAGAACGCATCAAAAGTTTCAATGCTATCAATAACGAGGTATTTCCCTTTTTCGATCTGGCTTAATTGTGGGTATTTTGAAGACTCAATAGCTCGACGGATATCTTGCACCATGACCTCTTCTAAATTTGGATTTCTTAAAACTGCACCAGTACTATAAGTAGGTAGAATCTTGCAATTGAATCGATCACTCCATGCCTCAATACCACGTAGCTCCCCAACCTTTGGTTTCTTGATATTAAAGACAGCTGAAACAGCTTCTGTACCCATGGGCACAATGATATGAGGCTTAATCTCTTGTATCTCTTTATCAAGATACTCAGCACAAGCCTGGATTTCCTCAAAATTAGGTGGACGGAATCCTTCCTCTGTTCTTAAATTAGCTCTGCATCGTGTTGCATAGGTAAAATATACTTGACTTCGATGAATATTGAACTTAGATAAGATGCTATCTAATTTTCGACTGGAAGGACCTGAAAAGGGTCTTTTATCTAAATCATCTTCTCTAGAGGGAGCATCCATTACAAAGACAATCTTAGTCTGAAGATTGCCAACACCATTAAGAACACACGTTCTCAACTCGCTTAAAGGACATTTGGTACAAGAGTTATTTTCTAGAGTCATATTCCCGTTCTAAGAACTTCAAATTATCAAGTTTAAAAGCTATACAATCACAATGTTTTACACTACAGCCCATTCGTACATCTATAACATCCTTGTTTAACCAAAAATGCTTACTTGTATGGTTACTATTACTATGCCCACAAATGCAAGGTGCATTACCCTTTAACATTTTTGACTTTTGGATAAAGCTGTATATTGTTCTCATCAAAGAAATGAAAGTTGAACTGTTTCAAGACTTTGGCAACCTTCTTATCCTTACTCCATACAGTAGCTAATAGATACAAAAGCATAGTGACAGCTCCCTGTGTCGGATCAAGTGCAACTCTAATAACATGTCCATCGATTGCCAATGAAATATGTTTAGGAGCAACTGGAGCATCAACCTTCTGAGGTAGTAATGAAGGTCCACCACTTCTGGCTATTGCTTCAAGACCTGTCAAACCATCTGTTGATACTGCTGTATGCTTTGTCATAGAGGCAATAATATCTTGTGGAATATGTGACAAGGCAGCTTCTTTGAAATTATTAGGCTTTTTATTTTCCATTTTTCTTCTCCCAATTAAGACAATCTATGATAAGAGGTTCTTTTTTAATCAACTCTTCCATCGTCTTTAAATGGTGTGTAACAGGAATAGTCAATTTCTCTATATCATTAGGTAATACAATTGCTACATCGGATACATCGATCTTTTCTTCAGGATCTTCTGCTGTTGGATCAACAAATACCCTGTTAATTTCCCATGGCTCTGTTAGTGGCTGTAATTCTTCCTTACGATATAAGAAATAACCCTGCACACTAGCTGGCACAAAAGGAAGATTTTGATAGAGAATAGGTTTGGGACTTTCAATAATATAATGAAAGGCTGAACCTATACAACAAATTGGATCAACAATCCCTACACTATTTAGGTTCTTTGGTAAAAAAGCAGTATTACCAGAAGACTCCACTTCAGGAGACTTAATTTTTGCAATTAGTTCTTTTGCCAATTCATCAGATAATCTATACATTTGATTTATATCTCCAATATAAAAATAAAAACAATAGGCTACAAAATAATCCATGGATATAGCCAAAGATCAAAGGCCCTTTACCCAAGTATAAACCATAACGAATGCCCATAGCATATCCGACTGCCTGAAGTATCCAGGCATATACACTTACATCACCAACACTCTTGCGTTTCCAGCTTCTATAAAGCTGAGGCCAATAGCAAATGGAAAATGCAATGGTAGTTAACCAACCAAGTAATTCCATTAATCTTCCCTCGTAAGCTTATTTATAATAATCGCTTTAAGCTTTGCTGCACGTTCTTTAGTCTCTGGAGACTTTTTCTTTCCAAGAAATTTAGTAACTTGTTTCTTCAGTTCTTTTTCTTTCTCAATTGTCCAAGCAGATTTAAGCTGTTCTTCAATAGCATCTAATCCCGCTTTATCCTTCAGTGCTTGCCTAGCAGCTTGTTCTTTTGATGTTTTAAGATCATGACAAGCTCCACAAATACATTGGAGGTTCGATTTACCACAAACCAAACGTGACTTATAAAGGTTCCAATCTTTTACCTTACCTGATATATCTGTCACATCAATGACTGGAATAATATGGTCTACTTCAACATTACTTTCACCATTAAGTGAAGCTTTGACCCATTGCTTACACACATTACAAAGGACTTCTTTTGAGTCTACTTTAGCTCTACTGCCATCCTTATTAAAACGTGGTACTCGACGTGTAGCCTCTTCCAATACTTCTTTCTTTATAGGGAAACGTGAAAAAGCCCTGCGCCATGCACCCCTTAATACTGAATCCTCATTAAATGGAGGAGGGGTTTTTTTCTTCGACTGTTGAGAGTCCGTCATGTTTAGTTACCTCGAAAATCTTATGTGCTGCTTGCTGCAAAATATCACTATGACTGATCCAAATCAATTGCAAATTAAGAGCCTCTGAAAGCTTCCTAACGAACACTGCTAAAAGCTCTTGATCCTTTTGGGCTACATGCTTACAAGCTTCATCCAAAATAAGTACACGAGACAAAGATGGTTGCCATTTCACTAGTAGAGCTACACGCAATGCCAGTGACACGATATCGCAGATACCACCACCAAAGGAGGTAAGTACGTCATAAGTTTGACCTGATAACTTATCCAAGATACCCATTTCCAGGGTAGGTTGATTAGCCTTGGTTACAAGCTGCATAGTAAACACTAAATTCTTATCCTTCACTGTCTGCAGTGCATCCGTCACTATACCTGAAATCTTGTCTAGAACCTGTAAACGAGTCTGATCTGAAAGTGATTGAAGAAAAATACTAGCCTTAAGCGTAGTATCTTCTTTTGCTGTCAACTCCATAACCTTATCCTGGCATACAACAATTCGCTCTCTAATAGCCTGGAGTTGACCAGCTTTACGATGGAAACTACTCTTTAATTGATCAAGCTGATTTAGTAGACTCATTGTATTTCCATTCTAAAAATTCTAGGTTCTCACTAGGGATATAACATCGACATCCACAATCTAATTCTATTTTGTATTCAAATGTCTCATCTTTATATGTATTAGGATACAACTTAAAAGTAGTTTCTTTACCATCTTCATCTTTTCCATGCTGATGCAATGCTGGCCCAACACCCCATAAACTATCTGAATAAACAGGCTTTAATTCAATTCGTCCTGTTTTATGAATTTGCCATCTACAAATTTCACCATCATGCTTATGGTCACAAGCACGACAGGGACTATTATATGACACTAATTTCCCCTAAGAGTTTTGTTAGCTCATCATTTAATCGTGAAGACTCCTCTTGAATTGCTGCTTCCTCTGCCTTAAGTGTTTCTTCAAGCTTTTCTGGAGGAATGCCCAAAGCTTGTGCTTCTGCTACAAGCTTCTCTTTCTCTTGCTCTAAACCCTGAAGCTTCGTAGCATTCTCGATACGCAATGTATTGAGTTTTTCACCCTTTGCTTTTAAAGATAACAAATCTTGTTCTATTGACATTTTTGACTCTCCTTTTCTTTTTTGGCTAACTTCCATTCAAGATATTCAAGGTTGTCTATGGGCTGAGATATAAGACGCATATAGGCGCAAAGTTCATTGGCAATCCGTACTGCATTTTGTGTGTCAAATGTACCTTTGCCATCTTTCTCTGTCCAACATCGTGATGCAAAGCCAACGGCTAAGAAAGCATTCTCAACATGATTATCAGAGTCTAGGATCTGCTTCTTATCTTTGTCATAAGGTAAAATTTCACGCTCATTCTTTAAATCGATCATTTCAACTCCAATATACAAGCTTTTTTAAGTTTTCCATATTTTTTTCTCCAGCCAAGTAATTCAACCATCTCTAAATTATTTATAACACCACGTTCTTTGAGATGTTGAGCAGTAAAATAAAACAAATGCCCAATCTTATTTAAGGTTCTAATAGGATCTTTTGTAAGGGTTTTCTTACCCCATGGAAGTAATAATTCAAACATTTTTCTTCCGTCTTTACCAAGTTTATAACCAGTAAAACATAAATGCTTCATTGTAACTCCACCTTTGCCTGTTGTACTTTTGCTAAAGCTATGTCTACAATATCCTTAAGTATACCCTGTTTATTGCCTTCTGTCAAGATGACATTTTCGACATCTACATTTTCAAAGCTTGTACTCTCAAGACTATCTACAAAGGTCTGCAGATTCATCTCTGTTGATTTCATCTCTGCTGCTCCTGCTAAGTCAAAAATCTCAGTAGCTAACAATGATGTCTTAAGGGGAACAGCTGATATAACACCTGACGTTGTATCAATGATAAATACTTGAGGTTGATGCTGCTCATTTACAGCCCAACGTGAAATACTGCCTGGATTAATAAATGCTGTACTCTTTTCATACACATTGAAGCTCTTGTGGTAGTGCCCCAATGCAACGATATTAGCATTGGTATTAACCTGCGAAGGAAGAACGGCCTCAAATGGAACTTCATGAGGAATAATGAAATTATGACTTGCAACAATTTTGCAGTAGTCCTTATACTTCTCATCAAACATGTAATTGCCTTGTTTAGGATCTAGATAAACGTCAATCCCACGAAGAATGACTTTATGGTTATCCCATACAAGCTCGGTAAGCTGTCCAACGGCTCCTGATTCAAATAATACACCAAGGCCATTGTTCCTATCAGTGGTTACATAGGCATTTACGTCATGATTTCCTACAATGCTATAGATAGCACAAGGAAGTGTTTGAGTCCATTTCAAAACATCTGTAACGAGCTGATGTGATACTCGTGTATGATCAAAGAAGTCTCCAAGACTTACAATAACATCAATCTTATTTGATACAGCAATATCCCGAATCTCATTCAACTCTGTAAACTGAGTTTTATAATGATCATCGATACGCCATTTTGGACGATCTGAGATAGATCTTAAGTGCATGTCTGCAAAGAATAGAATTTTCATTCTAGTATGATACTCTTAAAATTTGTCATATGACTATAAACATGCTTTCCATTCCCTGTTGCTTTTCGAGCCATGTCTTTAGTGCCTTTACACTCAGCTTGAACATCAAAAATACAAATAGCTTGTTCAGCATATGTAGCCATCTCAGAGTTACGAATTGGTCCCGCTGCTTTTCCATGTGTTTCCCAATCTGCTGGAAACATCTTAACTGGAATACCACGATCTACAGCCCAATTTTTTCCAAGAGTATCTACACCAGCTGCTCCACCACAAACAACCTCTGTAATAGTAAAACCAGAAGCTGCTACTGCTTCTTCTACAACTTTAGGGTCTGTAATCGTTCGACTACCTGCTATTATTGTACGCATGTATCTACCGTCCTATTACAAATTGGGCACACCCCAGCCGCTTGTAACATATCCATATATTGCTTTGCAGCCTCTTTATGCTGTTGTTCATTTCTCTGCAACTCATCAGTTTTACTTACAAGTTCACTTTGATTTTTGCGTACCCTTGTAGCTAATTCGCTAATCTTTTGATATTTTGAAAATTTTTCTGGTAAGGTATATATTGGTGACAAATCCACAGATGTCAAAAGCTCTTTTAGTTTACATTGTTTCGTATAAGTAAATATCAAGTTGTCTCTCTTGCTTAAAAATAAACTAAGTGCTCTATTCTTATCTACTCTTTGAGCCAATTTTTCGACTAAATTCAAATGTAAGGAAACAGGGCCTAAAAGGTCTGATTTAGCTGTTTCCCTGGTCCAAGCCTCTTTTAGTACTTTTACACGCTCAAATAGGCTCCTGATCTGCTCTAAACGCTCTTGGGAGCGTATTAAGGAGTTTAATCTCTCTTCAAGAGCACTTATGGCTGTAGCATATGCCTCTATAGGAGCAAGCTTATCTACTTGAGTCTGCAACTCGACTATCTCCAAATCTTTAGAATTCTTCTCTGCTGTAACTTGACGTTTATCTTTATTAAGCTCTCTAATGGCATGATCTAGATAAGTAGCCCCTGACAACTTACCAAGTACCTTAGCTCTATAGCTGCCAGTCTGTGATAGAAGGAATAATGCATCCATTTGACCAGCCAAATTAAGATTAAGGGTATCGGTTGTATCCACCTGGACTGTATGAATATGTAAAGCTTGCTGAACCTGCTCTGGAACTGTTGTACCAAAGGATTCAAAAAGCTGCTCTGGCTGGCTAGGCAATCGAAGAATATATCGATTAACCTTTTCACCCTTCTCTCGAATTAATTCAATACCTGTATTTGTTTCAATAGTAACTCTGCAGTATTTAGCTCCAAACCTGCACCAACTCTTATCCCACTGGTTAAACAGCACAAGAGAAAGAGCCCTGGCAACGCTGCTCTTTCCCACATTAGATACACCGATTAAAATATTAAGATTAGGGGAGAGAATAAACTCTCCCTTTTCAAATGCTTGAAAATTCTCTAGAACAACCTTGCTTATATACATTATAGTAAAGACAATTTTCCAGTAAGTGCATCTATCAACTCTGCTGAAGCTGGACCGATACCTAAAGCTGTATAAGTAGCTACGCCATTAAACTCTGTTCTACCTGCATCTTGAACTAGATAAATGGGAAGACCTGCAACCCATGCATCTAGCTTAAGTTGTAATAGAGCTATTTCATCTGGAACAGATACACAAATCTTCGTGCATCCATCTTCTTCCCACTTCTTTATATCTTCTACTTTAGCTTTTGCTAAGGCTCCGATTGCAGCATGAGCACCTTGGGCAACCATCTTGCCCTTTCTCATGTTCAGGTCTTTACGCAATACGAGGACTTGCTTAATCATGACTTTTTTTAAATTACTTTACCAAAGAACTCATCAACTGTTTCTTTATGCAATCCAACTTTATCAAGGATCTTAGTAAAATCTGTAAGATCAGGCTTGATCAACTTATATTCATGCGATTTTTCATTAGTATCAATACGATACAACTCACGATATAAGGTTAAAGCTTGTTCTGCTGGCTTATCCAATTCCCATGCTTGCTTCCAGACCTCAATGATAATTTTCTTTTTGGTAAGCATACGATAGAAACCATTCAAGAGACGAGTCCTGGCACTATAGGTACTCTTTGGAGCATCTTTCATAATAAGCAAGATGTCGGAACGAGTAACATGAGCGAATCGATCAGGCCAAACTTCCATAATCTTTGAAACTAATGATTCTACTGCTGGACTTGCATCTACATACTTTGTCTTTGCCATTTTATCTTATCTCCTTACGATTAGTCATCCAAATCATCAAATCTACTACCAAGTTTACTAGAAGCTCCTACAGAGAATCCAGTTACCTGTTTAAAGTCTTTACCTTCTACTGCTTTCATTGCTTTTGTAAAATGATCCTCAGTAATAATAAGCTGCTTATCTTCTCCATAAGATTTCTCATCTACGGCAAAGATAATAGCCATATTGACTAACTCACGAATCTGAGCACCTGTTTTCTTTTTATACTCTCTAGCAATTTTCTCTAGGCAAGGAAGCTTCTCATCAAGCAATCCATTACTGAATACCTTAAGCATCTTTAAACGTTCTTCATATGCTGGAAGAGGAAAGTCAATAACTTTGTCAAAGCGACCTGGACGTGAAACCAAGGCTTTTTCCAAAACATCTTTGTTATTAGTACTGCCGATTACAATAATATCTGTATTCTCTTCAATACCATCTAACTGATTCAGCAATTCCCCTAGAAGCATAGGGTTATTGTTAGATTCTCGTGATCCACCAAACAAGTCAATATCTTCAAGGAACAATACTGCTGGTGAAAGATCACGGCACAATTCAACAATCTGGGCAACCCGTTTAGCATTCTCTAGATTCTTTGATGTAACCCAAACGAATGTCCAATCAATCTGATTACAAAGAATCTTAGCTAATACTGTTTTACCTGTTCCTGGCTCACCTGCAAGAATCAATCCACGTTTAACTTGTAGACCATTCTTACGATAGATCTCACGATAATCAATGAGATTTTTAAGGTTCATTTGAATCTCAGTTTTGATCTTATCAGAAAGAATCAAATCATCCCATGTGAATTTACGATTGAACTTCACAAAGTTACAATTAGGATCAATCTTTTGACCTTTAAGGAAGTTATGCGCCTCACCATATTTTATCATTTCTTCAGATAAGGTATTGGCATCTGGTTTAGTAGTCTTTGTACTTGCAATTTTAAATCTAAAAGAATCAGGATATGAGTCTTCTAGATGAATGATATAACGCTGATCCCCGTTGGAAATGAAGTAGTCTCCATAAACGAGCCTATTCTCCATCTTACCAGGAGCTACTTCAATTGCACTAAAAGAAGCAGGATAATCCCCATCTCCTTCAACACCTGCTATCTTATCAATCTTAAGACCTTTGCTCTCAAAGAAGTCTGGTAGAACATAGCGTAATACCAAGGCTGATGCTAAAGAACACTTATGATCAGCAAATACAACATCATTAATAGATGCTGCACCAAGATAATCTTTAGTCATCTCATTTTTATAATCATTATTCCAACGAGATTCTTTCAAAACATCGATATGATCTTTTGCCGTACTATCTTTTAGTAACAAGAGAGGTAAACTATCAAACCTCGATTGAGAAAAGTCTTCTTTTGGATGTCTTCGACGTTCATTTGGTGGCATATGGCTCCTTATGCTAACTCGTAATTGTATGGTTTAATAATTTGTTCAAGACGTTTCTGGTCATCTCCTGCAGAAACGAATAACCAACGACTATCACCAACAGCAAACTTTGAATTCATTTCCCACATGACTTGAACAGGATTACTACTCATAATTCCAACACCCTGAGCAAATGAATCTGTACCGATCATACTACCATTAATGATAATATGAGCACCACTTGAGACTTGGAAATGAGCTGCTTGATGTACATGTCCAAATACGAATACTTCGAAAGGCTTTCGATCATGATTACGTTCTTCTGCATTCACACGTTGAACCTGTTTATCAATATTATCTGTATTGATACTCTTGCCAGGGTTTCCAGTAATGAATACGCTATCACCATGAGACATAAAAATTCTATGCCCCTGCACTGTTACTTCAGCATATGGTGTTTTAGGAACTACGATCTCAACCTTTGGATCACCTTGAAAGTACTTAGAAAGAGCAAAGAAGATGATGTTTTCATAAGAGTCATACTTCTGGGATAGTGCTCGATCCTTAGACTGTTTATGCATCATACGACCATGATTTCCTGGCTGACAGACAACACGCACTTTAGGATAGAAGGCTTTAAGGTGTTCAAAGGCTTGAATGAAATAGCTAAGAGCCCCATTAACCTGGAATGTGATCAAGTCATAGTCTGGACCTTCCTGATTATGAATGATCCCACCAATTAAGTCTCCACCAAGCAGAAGAACGATCTCTTCATGCAAATGACGCAATTCTAGTTTATATGTTTGAAGCTGTTCAATGATAAAGCCAAAACGACGGGCTCCAACATTCCAATTGAACTCATTCTTTCCACCAAGCTCTGCCTTATCGACATTCGTACCAAAGTGAAGGTCTGTAAGTGCAACTACAACTGAACGAGGGGATGCATCATGGAGTGTAGGCTTAGAGATTGACTTAATGTAGTCTTTAGTAGCTTTTTCATTTAGCACTCTAGGCTCAACCTTCATTGTTTCTAATCGCTTAACTAAGGAATCTGTAAGCTGCTCAGCAAACGCATCCCATGTTCCATATTGCTTCTCAAGCTTAGACAAGTAAGACTTGCGCTGCTTACCAATCTGAATATCCCGTAAGGATTTATCAGGGACTGGATAATATGTAGTTAGAAGCGTCTGATAGCCTCCAACCTTACGAAGATCCCATTCTGAGATTTTCGAAAATTCTTTGAACTGTGCTTTGCCCAATTGATAAGGCTCAATCTGCAATTTCTCGCTGATCTTTTCAATCTGATGAACGATGTCTTTAACTAACTTGCTGTCTGCCATGATTTATCTCCTTATATTTGCCAAACTGTCCAATCTTGCTTATACCCTTTTTCTTCCATAACTTTGATTAAAACTTTCTCTGTCTCTTCCCAAGGCACTCCAAATAATCCACTATTGAATTTGCAAGAGTGAATGGGCCATGATGTCTCTTCTAACAAAAAGCGTAATGCTGATCGTGTCTGCTCCAATATCTGTTCAGGTGAATCTTTCTTATCACCATAATCAATTGAGGTAACAAGGTTATAGACATAATATCCATTCTCTTCTGGGCAATAGATAACGACACCTAACAACTTTGCACCTTCTTCCTGACAAAATTCTTTATAGATTTTAAAGCTTTCTGGAAACTTAGCCTTGAACTGTTTCGCAATCCCACTCCCCCAGACAGATCTTGTAGAAACAGCATGTACAAGAATGCTGCCTGGAGGAGCATCGAACAGCGAACCCTTTTTATAAACTATTGGCATTAGAGCTTCTTAGTAGCAAGTATAGCAGCCCAAAGTTCTTTTTGCAAGGCTTCATTTGGTTTAATTTCTTCGATGAACTTTTCAAGACTTTTTACATTAAGGGGTCCAAAACTATACATAGGACCACTTTGCTTAATTACATCTTTTGCTAAACCCAGAGTAATCAACTCTTTGAAACGGTCAATACCCTCAAGGAAACGAAGATCAAACTCTGCTTCACACATAGGACGACCAACCTTATTCTTAACTACTTTGATATTGACACGATGCCCAAGAATCTCACCAGTATCTCCTTCTTCTCCATTGCCTTTCTTGACTTTGATTTCTGATCCACTGACTTTCTTAACAGCAAGACGAATGCTGCTGTAGTATTTTAATGACTTACCACCAGGGGTTACTTCTTTAGGGCCATACATAGCCATCGTTTCACGCAACTGGTTAATGAAGATCAACACGCATTTTGACTTAGCTGCTGAATGTACCAATAAACGAATTGCTGGTCCAAGCATACGAGCCTGTAACGCCATCGTCTGATCACCAATTTCCCCATCAATCTGAGACTGAGGGGTAAGAGCTGCAACGCTGTCTACAATGATCATATCGATCAAGTTAGACTCAACCATATCACGCACAACTGCAAGAGCCTGTTCACCACTATCTGGTTGATTGAAGACAAGGTTATCGACATCTACACCAAGCTTCTTAGCCCAATCAAGAGATAGAGCATTCTCAACGTCAATAAATGCTGCAACCCCACCAGCTTTCTGACAGGATGCAACTGCTAATAGACTAAGAGTTGTCTTACCACCTGATTCTGGCCCAAACACTTCAACCACACGACCACGAGGGAATCCACCAGCCCCTAGTGCATCATCAATTGAATAACTACCAGAAGGAATAACCTCGATAGAAGGACGTTCATCCATATCCTTAATTCTGGCTACAGTAGTTGAATGGACTTTGCTACATTTTTCTAAGAATGCTTTAAGCTCTTTTAGATCAGACATTTTATCTCCTTAGTTTTCCTTAGAAAGGAAAACCACTCTTTTTTGCTGGTGCTGCAGAAGCTGCTGCAACTGGAACTGGTTGAGCAACAGGTGTTGGCAAAGCTGCTGCTTGTGCTTGAACCTGTGGCACTGGAGATGGTTGTCCCATTCCAGGAAATGAAGCTGGAGCTGTTGGCAATGATACTGGAGCTGCAGCAAGAACTTGAGGCTGAGGAGCTGCTGTTGGACTCTGAACTGCTGCTTTGATTGTACCAGTAACATTAGCCTGGGTTAACCAAATCTGCAATAGCTGAACATCAGCATCGGTAAGAGCCATCAGTTTAGTAACATTCTGGAACTTATCACCCGTATCCTCATTCTCTTTTGTCTCAACCAAGACTTTAACGTACTTACCAATTAAGGATTGTTCATTAAAGCTATCGTCAAGTGTAGCAATATCAACTCCCAGAACTGTAAGGAACTTACCAGTTTGACTTTTTGGGCTAACCGTAGGCTGAGTATTACCCCAAACCCAACGTTTAACATAAGGAGGTTGAACCAATTCAAATCCCCACGATGTATAAGGCTTGCCCGATTCTTTTCCTACTTTATTTGCAATCTTTGCCAGTCTTGCCACATACAAATTATCTGGAAGCTCTGGAAAGTCTTCTTTTGTTGGTTTTCTGAATAATCCCATTGTATTATATCTCCTTTAGATATTGAATGTCTTTGTTGCACTACGTTGACCACCATTATTACCCTGCAAATTCTGATCCATCTGAATAACTGTAATCTGACGAGATAGATTCGAATTAGCACTTTCCAAATTGCTTGCAACAAGCTGCAAGCACTTCAAATACCATGATGCCTTTAATGAGGCAATATCAGCATGATGAAGATCCATCACCATCTGAGGCATCTTCATACGAGCATGAATACTACGTTGCTCTGCTGATTTCTGAGCCTGGATAGAAGCATCCGTAGCAATCAAAAGATCTTGTTGACGATCATGCGTATTCTGAGACTCATCTTTTAAGATCTCATGTTCTGCCATATTTTTCATAGCCTCTAAAATCATACCTGACACATGATCTTTAGCAAGCTGTAATTCAGCTAACTTGTAATTTAATGACATCAATCCCTTTACAGTAGGATCTGGGTCAAGAAATACCTGGATCTTTTTTACTGTCTCTAACTTCTCAGCCATCTGTTCATCTGTTAATGCCATATTATTCTCCTGTAGGGAATGCTACTTCAATATCTTTTTCACATAGCCATTTCACCTGAGCAAAAAGCTTGTCATTAGCCTCAATAAGCTCTTGTGAGGTTTTAACTTCAACCTCGACACTAAGCTCTGAGGAGAATTCCCAGCTTTGGAAATTTTGAGTTAGCTTACGTGAATAACGTTTTGTAATATGAAATTTCTGAGCAATGCCTTCTGTCATGATAGTCTCCTAGACTCTTCTATTACTTGCTTAAGTATATCTCTTGTTACAGGTTTTGTCAATACTTCATTATCAACTTTCTGTAAAAATCTTAGAATGTTATCTACTTGACCGCCACCGATCATAAGATCTCGACAATACTTACTTACTGAAAAATTCAATTCATTAGCATAATCTACTTCTTCTACAACTGAAGCAGCATCCAGCATTTGGGTGAAATCTTCCTGGAAACTAATTTCACCATCAACTATTTTCTTTGCTTCTGCATAAGAAATGCCTTCCATATGAGAAATGAAGTTTGCTGTATCTCCACCTATACCTTCACCAAAACAAAAGTAAGAATCTGTATATTCATAGACGGTAAAAGATGGTGTATTGACATTTGTATGCATAGGGCAAGCTCCACGAAGAATGCCATCTCCGATAGGCCACAATCGCACATCATATGATTCAACTACTTCTTTAATTGTCTTTTTCATTGGATCAATTCCAACATCACTTCTTCTACACTTTGCATTGTTTCATAAGGAAGTTTGCAGCATTTTAAAAACTGAACCATCTTTCTCTCAAGAATATTAGCTTCTGCTTCAGTTTGAAATCTACCTTTGGCTTCGTATGGAAAATTACGTTTAATAAGTATGTTCCAGTATTCAACGTTATTTTGTTCAGCTAGTTCCATAATTTTTTTAGCTGCTGGCACGAGATGATGGGATTTATAATTAATAGATTCATAGAATCCAGACAAAATAAGAGGTGAATCAGTGATTATAGCATCAACTTTATTATACAATGATGTTTCTTCTCGAACTTGATTGCCAAATACCATAACTTGATCAGAGTATACCATCTGTTTGCCCTCCCAGGCCCACAGTTTGACCCATTCACGTACCATCTCAACTTGATAATCGTGCTTCTTCATCTCAGAAAATAGATCTGCAGCAAGTGTAGATTTCCCACTTCCTGGACCTCCGAAAAGGTTAATGACTAGGGTGCGTTTCGGTTTCATATCTCTTAAATGCCTTCTTCAAATAGGAAAGTGCTTTCTTACGGCCCTGCCAACCCTTTACTACTACTTTCTTCTGCTCAAGATCTTTATACACTTTAAAGAAATGTTCAATTTCATTCAATCGGTCTAAAGGAACATCTTTCAATGTTCTTATATGGCTATAATGAGGATCACGCACAGGAACAGCCAACATCTTATAATCCTCGACTCCCCCATCAATCATTCTTAGGATACCAATCACCCTTACCTCAATAATACAGCCTGTAAAGGTAGGTTCACCTGTAAGAGCCATAATATCTGCTGGATCTCCATCAGATGCCAGTGAATTTGGGATAAAACCATATTCTGCTGGATATTGAGTAGAAGTAAAAAGCATTCTACTGAAACGAAAGCCCTTTGCCTTATCATCCCACTCAATCTTGTTCCTACTTTTTCGAGGACATTCCACCATCATATCAAAGGTTCTTTTCATGGAATTGTAGGTGCAGGTAGTGCAACTGGTACTGGTGCAGTACCACCGATCTGAATTTCCTGAATTTGCATATATTTACCTTGAATGTTTAAGGTAACAGTGCCAGTCTCAGAATGCCTTGAAAGCACAAGAGCAAGACGAGCAAATCCCTGTTTACCATTACGATCAAAATCAGTATCATTCTCAATCTTCCAAGAAAACACATAATCTACATCTTTCAAAGGTTGACCACTACGTTCAATGTCATAAGCGTCAAAATCCTTAGCGTTATCAATACCCTCTTTTGCACTGCTAGTTTTAACATGCGTCAAAAGGATAAAGGGAACACGTTGATCAAGAGCTATGCTACAAATCTGCTGAGCGATATAGCCCTTCATCTGCCAATCCTGCATAGCTTCTTTAGAGCTGGTTGTCATACGACCAAAGTGATCTACAACGACTAATCCAACCTCTTTACCTGCTTCTTTCAATTTTTTCAATCTCTCAGCAATCAATTCTGGTGTACTGATAGCAGGAGGAACTTCATCGAAATAGATCTTACTTAGAATCTGATGTTTTCCATCTTTCACGGATTGAATCCATTGTTTCCAACGTGATTCTTCCATAGAATTCATCGTGTTATCTTTAATCCTTTTATATTCGATACAAAGCTCCATAGCCGCAAATCTTCCATAAAATAATTCTGCCGTACCTTCATTGGCATGATAGTAAGAATAAACACCGTTCTTAGCTGCATTATAGCAAATAGTCATAGCCAGGGCAGATTTAAATCCTTTGGGAGGGGCCATAATAATAGCTACACCTGATTTAACCAAACCACCAGTTATGTAATCCATGCCAGAGAATCCTGTCATTAACCCCTCATATTTCTTAGGGTTAATTTTTCGATCTTCAAATTTCCAATCAATCTCTTCTGCAAATTCATTAAGTTGTCCACTTCGGACTATATCAACTCTAAATCTACTATCGATCTTTGCAAGATCATTCTTTAATACAGTAATAGATTCATCAATCTTTTTCTCAGCGAATTTCTCAGCAGATCGCCTTAAAGCAAACTCCAACATATTTTGCTTATGATAGGTAAGAATCTGATCATAGAGGAAGTTAATATCTGTATCTAAAGGCTCAAGCTGTAATTCAGTGAATAATACTACAATGGATTGCTGCATTTCAGGAGAAAGGGTAGTAGATTGCTTAAGCAACCCATCTAACTCATTGATAGAGAGACACGTCCCATAACTTTGTGCATACCATATAGCAATTGCATAAAGCTTAGCAGAAGCAGCCCATTGAAATACATCTTCTGTAATATGCCTTTGATTGGCTACATTAGCAGCATTTACATCCTTCAATATACGTGCAAGAAATTTATTTTCTAACTTCTGGTCAATCATTATTTTTCCTTTTGACTAGTAAGATGCCATAGTTCGCAGAAGCATTTATAAGACCGCACATAGATAAATTTAGTAGCTAAAAAAGCAACTACTTTATCTGCTACTGCCTTAGAAGGATATGTCTTCTTTAAGGTATGGTTAATAACTGAATTTGATTTCATTATTTAGCTGCTAAGACGTTTCCTGCCAAACGATTACGAATTTCTTGTAATGTATAGGTCTTAATCATGCGACCTTCCAGGAACACAGTCTCAAGCAATCCTTCTTTTTCTTCAGCTGGTGAGACAGATTCAGAAAGAGTCAAATCTGCATTCACACGCAAAAGACCTTTTGCACTATTCTTAATGCCATTGTCTGTCTTTGGTTCTTTGAATAGCTCTACAGCCTTACCATTAACGATACCATACGTTGCCTTGATTGCAAAGCCAAACGTATCTCGTGTCGTATACTGATAGGTATATGAACCAATTCCATAAACCATGTTAGTAGAAGCAAAGCCTTTAGCAGCTAAGCCATTACAAATTGCCTGACAACGATCTAGGGTAATGCTATCCCCATAGATACAACCAATATGAGGATCAAGCTGTTTAAAGCCTTTGGAGTTAACTGTCCCACCAAAGATTTCCCATAGAATCTCAATTGTGCCCTTGCGCTGCAACGATCCTTCAGGAGCATCAGGATCTCCACAAATGATCTTCGTAGGATTGCCACTATCTGGGCGGATCACGACTTTGCCATCACGAGCCATAATCACATCTTTCAAACCACGGATTGTCTCATTTAGGACCTGGAAGTAATCCCAGGTATCCGATACGATGGATACAATACCTTTAGGATAGACTTCTGTAATAAGACGACGATAGGTTTCTTCTTCTGTCTCTTTACCACCAAGACACATAATTGAATGCTCAGTTGCTGGAACAGAACACCCAATTAATTCTTTATCAGCGTTAGCACCGTAAAAATGCTCTAGAAAATCAATGGCTGGAATAGTATCAGTACCCCTAAAACTAAGTAAGTGAGCTGCCCCGCTAACGAGCGAAGATTCAAATGATGCTTGTCCACGCATTGAAAAATCATGGCCCTGATAATCAACAAACTCAGGAATATCAGATGTCTCTGCAGCATACTTATCTAGCATAACACGATATTGATGAGCAATCGCAGCAGAAGTCATTCCATGCCAAATAGATACGGAAAGGATCGTTTCAAGGAAATTAGTCACCCAATAAAACTGAGGCAATGTATTTACAATCGTTAAGAATGGAACTCTCATTGGGCACAATGTACCTTCTGGTAATGCTTTGATCCTAATAGGCAAATAACCAAGATCATGTAATGCAGCAATGTGCTCCGTGGTAATTGTTCCAACCCCAAGGGAAGTATCCATTCGACGTTGATACTGCTTCAACACTTGCTCTTTAGGCTGTTTGAAAAATCCATCATTAAAACGTCTAATCAAGTAGTCCATGCAAAAAGATTGAATTCCAAATACAACAACCTTATCAATCCCAGGAATACGACTTCCCCTAGGTGTCATATTAGAATAAACAAACTCTGTGCCTTTAGGATATTGCCTTCTATGGTCCGTTTTATAAAAATCAGAATATAACATTGGATTTATCATTTTATTTCTCCTTTTAAATATTTAATAGCTTTCTCCAAAAATTCAATATTTTCTTTAAATCGTCCCAACCCATTATTACAATTTGTACACAGCAATCCTCTTATCTTACCTGTCTTGTGGTCATGATCAACAGCTAATCCTTTAGCATTTAAGGATTTATGTATTTTACAAATAGCACAAAGATCTTTCTGAACTTTAAATAGATTTTGCAATTCCTCAATTGTTAAGTTTCGTCTGTGGCTAACTACTCTAACATTACGACAATTTTTACATATATTTGTTAGTCCATACACCTGTTCCTGGTGTTTTCCAAAAGCCTTAAGTGGTTTATAATATTCACACTTAGAACATGTCTTAAAACCACGCCAATAATACTCATTTTCTATAATAGTAGGTGATCTCATTTCACTTCACCTTTTCGTGTAAAGATTCTTTTAATTCCAGCTTCTCTTAGTGGTTCTAATCCCTTTGAAAAAATTCCATGTGTAATATACAAATGTACTTCTGCTGCACCTGCTTCATATAATTTCTTTGCTACTTCAATGAATGTCCTACCACCATCACAAATATCATCAATTATAAGATAGGTTCTAGGTTCAACTGCCCCATGAACTGTGATACCTTCAATCTTTCCTGTCAAAGGCTCACGAACTTTATCACATGTAATAGACAAGGAATCAGCACCATATCTAACTGCTGCTCCCTTATCAGGGTAAACTGGAGCTGCCTTTAAATCGACAAGTAAAGAAATGAGATCTGGCATTATAATTTCAACATTCTTAATCTTTGCTTTAGTTACATTAATATTATGTGGATCTTTAACGATCACCTTTGAAAATCCTAAACAATTCAATAAATAAGAAAATGGAAAGAATGCTGTTGTTGATACGTTATTCTCCGTTTTATCTTGTCGTGCATAAGGAAGATATGGAAGATCTAAAATACACGTAGCCATTGGATTAAGTAAAGATTTCAACTGAGCGACATGTAAGAATTCAGCCTCATTTTCAAATTCCCACAAAATGGTATTAGAATCTAAACTAAAATATTCAGTTGGAATCTTCCAAACTTGACTGGATTTATCAGGGAAGATTGTAGGGGTTATAAGATACCCATTTAGCTTAATCATATATTCAAGTATACCATAAATTCAACTACTTTGCAAACTCGATTTTAATCTTTTTTCATTTCGAATTTGATGTCTATTTTTTAATGCTTTAATACGCTGCCTAAGATTTTCATCTAAATAAAGTTGTTTACCCATCCTAACTGATACTATAAAACGAGCTAGTAATTTTTCCTTGGGATTTTTAGTATTATAAACTGGCGGTTGTCCTTCTTGCACATTCCATTCCAAACATTCCTCTGCTATTTTATTATTTTTTTTAGTAGTAAAAAATTCTCTATATGTAATAGAGTTTAGGTGTTTTTCTGCAAAATCTTTATCATACGTTTCACTACGCTCAAAAGTATAATTCTGATATGCCCCAGCCAACTTACGTATATATGGGTCTTTACTCGATGTTGGAGGTAAGTAACCATGTTTGGCATAAAATTTATCTATAGCATCTTTTGTCTCGGTCTTTCTTTCACGAAGAGATAACCAATTAAATCTAAATTTAATCAAAGCAATAAAATCAGGATCATACGAATGTGTATGTGCTGTATAATTACTAAACCATTTTCCTAATTTAGCCTCTATAGGATCTTTTGAGACAGCATTTGGAAACATATAACCAACAATTTTTCCATTTTCTAAGATTGGATGAAGTTCTATCCAATCAATAATTTCCTTTTGTTTTCCTTCAGGATCTAGATAAGCAATCCCCAATAACTTCTGTCTTACTTGTCCTATTGTTGTTGATGAATTAGAAGAAGAAATATTTGAAAAGAAATTAAGTAATGACATACCATTAAATAATGTATAATTTGGCTTAATTTTATTACTAGGGGTTTTCTCATTACTTCCATTCCTTTTGCGATCATCAGAAGGTCTATCTAATACAGGGAGATCCATAAAATTTTTGCCATTAAATATGCGAGAATACTCCTTAGAAGCAAGACGTAGCGTTCCCTCCATTACTGTTATAAACCAATCTTTCAGAGAAGCTGGTACAACTTTAATGTAGACTTTTGAAGCATTTAAATTAGTAGGATGCACACGTACATTGCGACAAAAAAGTTGAAAAATTCTAGAAGGATTCTGGGAAGCAGTAAAGTCAAGTCCATTACACATCTCTGGAAGATCAAACCCTAAGATCCCACGATAAACGACACACAAAACTTTTACCCCTGATTCTGCAGTAAATTTAGCAATATTTTTAGATTTTGGATCATTTTCACTTGTACTCAAAACAGAATCCACGCCTAGACGCACAAGTTCAGCATTAATAATACTTGCTTGATCAATATTATGACAAGCAGCAAGAGTTTTCTCTTTTAAAGAAATATATTTTAAAGTTTGATGAAGACTACTGATAATATCAACTTTATCAAATTTAAAATCTTCTCTCAAATTACCTTCTTCATTGTAATCCTTATACGAAATATTTTCATTACTTTGGACTACCTCAACAGAGAGATTCTTTGCTACCCTACCATGGGCGATTAAATCTAGTAAATCAAGTGATAAAAATTTGTATGCTCCAGGAGTAACTTGATTTTTTTCTACAAAAGGATAAGGTGTTCCAGTAAGAAGAAGTTGATGAGAAGGCTGACTTTTCTTAATGATATCCTGTACCATCTTAGCAAAATAAAATTGGTGTGCTTCATCTACAATAACAACATCAAATTTAGGTAAATTATAATTCTTAATTGTCTGAGGTAATGTTATAATGACTCCACTTTCCATAGAATTATATGCCTTCTCAAAATCAGCACGATTTTTAACAACCACATAATTAAATTTTACTTTTTGGTCTATGCACATATTAGTATATTGTTTCCTTAAAATATCTTGAGCATAAGTTAACACGAGCACCTTTGCCTTTGGAAAAATATGTATATAATTCTCTATTGCTGCAGCAGACATATAAGTTTTTCCACTGTTAGGAGCTGCATCTACAACTAAAGGCACACTCTGAGGATGCAATAAAAAATCTGTCATCCCCTTAATCAAGTCAATTTGATGTGGAAAAGGTTTAAGTCTCATAAATCAGTATATCATACTTATTTACTAATTTCAAGGGATTTTTTTACCTGGAGGAAAGGTATAAAGGGTAAACATAAAAACGTTGTCATACCTGAAACTATCACCAATCCTGAGTACCCAAACAGGGCAAATAGCTTAGCTCCAGCGAGGTTCGAACAGAATGACCCAAAGTTAACAATAGCCGTTAATAGGGCAAATGTAGTGGCCTCAGTACCCACTGGACACATGTATGCCATCATGCCAAGCATCAAAAGGTGAGTGAACTGCCCAGACACACTAAAAACAACGCTATAAACCAATATGGAATGAGGGGTAAGCCAAAGGTAAGCAAATGTGGATATGGCATTCAAAAGAACACTATAATACAACCATTTTTTGACATTTATACCCTTACCATACTTAAAATAGAGCAATGCTCCAACGATACCAAAGATGGACCCAATGGTATCTAGCCAACCGATCCAAATCTTAGAGAAGTGAAGAGTCCCACGCATCTTATCCATTAATGGTGTCCCAATGGAAGGTGAGAACCAAAATAAAAACAAAAAGACAGCTGACAAGATCAGCTGCCTGTTTTTAAGTTTAACAAAAAATTCCTTGATATGTAGTTTATCCCTTTTCTGGGATAATTGGACTTTATCCTCTTTAAGGGATAAAGCCAATACAGCTATTGAAGCAGGAAAAATGGCGATAATCAAATATGCCAAATGGTAATCAAACTTCTCACTGATATACCCACCAAGAACACCTGTAAGAACTGTTGCAACGCCTATTGATGCCCATTGGACTGATTGCAGCCGACCTACTGATCCATCTTTTACCCCTTGTTCAATCACCAGCCCATTTGTTCCTACATTGTCACCTGCTTGACCAATTGCATAGACCAAAAGGAAAGCAATAAGCACACTTAAGGAAACAATGGGTGAAAGACCAATCACTAGGGCCATCACGCTGCTGATAATTGCACTGAGAAAGATATAGCTCTTACGACGATACCCAAGGATAGGCCACAAGTCACTAGCAAAGCCATAGAGAGGTTTAAGCATCCAGGGAAGATTGGTTAACGACCCAATGAGCATAATAGTAGAAACACTGATACCCAGGTGCTCTCTTAGGTAATAGTATAGAGGTTGACCTGCAAGGGAAGCAATCCCCTGACTGAAATGACCTAAAGCTGCTAGAAGGTATAGGAAGTTCATATGTCTTTTCGAAATCCTTTTACAACTTTTATAACAGTCTCAATAAACTCAGCATGTCTTACTTTAAGTATTTTAAAATTGGATTTCACATTACAAAGTCTATGCTTTCGCTTCTCAAGCAAATCCCTACAGACAGGACAGCGATTAAACTTCTTCTTAGTTAAATCTTTACCATGTATATCATCAAGATAATTAGGATTAACTTCCATTGGATCTGTTTGACCAATCTCAAATAAGGGAATCGGATCATTGCCATACCAACCATTCAAGCAAATATGACATTTGTAGTAATTCGATCCTTTCGTAAAGGTCTTATTAATATGGGAGCAATAAACTTTCATAAATTTGTGGGTATTTTAAAGAGATGCCCAGCTCCAGGATAAGTACCAGCCTCCGAATCTATTTTCTCCTGTACCAACGTACAAGGATGATTAACCCCAATATAGCATACCCAATCAAGAGGTTAACCAACTTGACCTGAGCTGCCATATGAAATATACCATGAGACACTGATACGTCTAAGAAACTACCACAACTCTGTATCTTCATAATTTTTAAGGTGCTTCTGTTGGCAATATATACCCATTCTCTTCCAGTGTATCACGGCTAACTGTAGAATGCACTGGATGTCCTGGCAAATTCGATGTTAAGTTGTACATGGCAAAGTCTGGGAATTCTGGAAATCCAGTCTCTTGCATTCCAATAAAAATAACGTTAATTGGTGCAACCTCTGGAACCAAACTTCTCGCTATGAATCTATCCCCGATTTTTGTCACGTTTACTCTCCCATTCAACTTTTTTCTCCAAATACTTTAAATTATCAAAATCAAGTTCCTGCTTCATCTGATCAAACACTACTGCATCACAATCTACATCATTCCACTCAGAGTCACGAATGGTTCTCGTATTCACTGGTAACAAAGCTTTAAAGTCTTCAAGTGTATCAGGCATCTGAGACTTAGGAATCTTAAGAAAAAGCTCATTATCTCCATCTCCGAAAAACTTTTTTTTCGCTTCTTCAGTAATTTCAAAAGAAGCTTCTAATGCCTCACCTTCACTATATTCTGCCTCTTCTAGTTTTGCATAATCTTCATCACTATAAAGTCTTTGACCTTCTAGCCAATCACAACCAGAACACGAACCAAATTTACCTTTATAGATCAACCAATCATGATCTTTCTCAAGAATGGCAACATAATCACCTTGATAACTCCCATGCTCTTTATAGGAGATTAAAATACCATCAAGAGCTTTTGCTAAGAATTCGCCATAGTTCATAACTTAGTTCTTTACGAGATTATATAGTTCAGTAAAATATGCTGCTTGCGCTCGATTAATTGCCGCAACAAAATCCTTTGTTAGAGTAGAAGCAATAGTAACAACCCCACCAACAACTAGAGCAAGAAAAAGTACAGCTAAGAGAATATCCTTTCTCATTAGATGCTCCGCAGAATAATAATCCTTACATCCTGGATCTCACTGATATCATAGGCATCATCAGCAAACAAACCACGTTTACCAAGAGGCAGAATCCAAAATCCATCATCATATTTGGAGAAACCCTCAAAGGTTCCCTTTACACTCGTTCCATCTTTTAAAAAAACTTCAACAGTAGCCTTCTTAGGGAGCTTTACAATTTTCTTTCTGAGAAAATCTTGAAATACCAGATTGTACTCATGAGAAAGATCTTTGTAAGACTCTGCAGCATATACAGGGGCTAAAACTCCAAGGCAAAGAATCAAGGTAAACAATTTTTTAGCCAACATAGTTAATCTCCTCAATTTGATTTTCTTCGAGCTGAGCAGTATACTCAGCAGATCTTTTCTCCATAGCCTCTAAATAAGCATGGATACATGCTGTGCAACGACATTCTTCTGGGTGTAGACCAACTACAACTGGTTCAATTACGAAGTCAATAAAATTATGCACTCCAAGCCGTACTTCACCCTGTGCAACAATCGCATCTTTCTCTTCTTTGGTATACGGTTGTCTTTTCATTTAATCCTCCCTTTAAATTTGTGGGAGCTGCTTTGCCCATTAAGCTACCGCCGCCCGAAGGCAGCAGGTGGGAATCGAACCCACGATCACTCCCACTATTATTATAACATGAGTACTTAACAATGTCAAGGCTTATTTTAGTATCTGGCAACCTTATTCCATTTGAGTGCTTTTCGCTTGTCTGACTGAAAAATCACGATCTTTATAAAACTATGCAAGAATATGAAGCATTTTAGGATACGCAAAAGATAGAAAAATGGCATCCAAACAATCAACCTAGCATCTAGTTCACAAAACGCCCCTATTATGGTTAATCCTGTAAATAATAGGAAATCAGCCCAAAAGAAATAGTGTGTAAAAGCTGGAAACCATCCTTTGAATAAACACAGCCAAGCAAAGGTAAAAAGAGCACTGAAAAATACCCCTTCCCCAAATAAGAAGGATGTTTCAGCATTAATCTTGCTCTTAAATACTTCCCACATCTTCTGTTCCCTATAGACCTGCCAACCACCCTGAAACCAACGGCAATTCTGTTTAAAGTAGGATTTTATACGATCAGGGTCTTGTGTATAGACCCGCAGGGAATGAGCATACAAGGTCTTGCCAAGGCCCTCTAAATGGATTCGTATAGTCCATAGCATGTCTTCAGTTAACATATCAGGTCTAACGTGCTGGCTCAATTTATCAAACACGCTTGTACGAAAAGTTGTTCCGCAGCCTGGAAGAACAGTTATACAGTTGATATAGCCTTGCGCTCTCTTATAAGTAACCTGCATCAGCCAATATTCCCAAGTTCGATAACTTGTATAGGCATTCCAACTATTTTTAATTGAACAAACTCGTGAGGCAATCGCTGCTGTACTCTGTGAAGCATCATTCAAAATGGGAACCAATTTCTGCAGATAATCAGGGCCTATAAGTGTATCTCCGTCACAAGTATTGACCCATTCATATTTGTCGGCTAATTTAAAATGCTTGAAAGCAGTAACGAGAGCCTGAGTTTTTCCAACGTTCGGTTGTAAACAAAGAGTATTGTATATTGAAAGATGGGGGAATGTTGCTTTAGTCAAAATCTCAATTGTCTTATCAGTAGAACCATCATCTACAAAATACATGTCTTCCCATGCGACCCCAGCTTTCCGCAAACTAAAAATAGTTTTATGGATTACTAGTTCCTCATTATGGAGTGGAAACAAAAATGCATGAAGTCGTTTAGTCATATTTTAGTATACCATGAGTAACTAACAATTACAAGGCTTTTAAAAGATCAAATTCACTGCTGAAAGTAGATACAAAAATGCATCCCGTATATGGCGTATGGCAAGAATAGCCAAATGGAAGCAAAGAGTAAGACCTCCTGGAAAATTGATCACTTGTATTTTCTCAAATTCCAACTATAGCTTGTAGAAACATAGGCAACCACAAAATGCTGCTCACCTTTTGGCAAAGTAGGATCTGCAACAACATAACCCTGTTCTTCAATACCAAAGATCCAATCTGGGAGCCAAGTAGTATTCTTCACACCCGCTTGCCAATAGCCAACTTTAGCAGTACTGACTTCCTGCCAGTAAGTAAAACCACCATAGAATGTAAGCCATGTAAGGTGATCAAACCTAATGCCCTGTTCAATATTACCTTGAGCATGAGCATAGTTGGAAGGTGTAATACTTGCATCATAACGCCCCCACACATCTCCTGGAGCGTCGAAGATTAGATCTAATGGACCTGCATAAGCTGATCCTGCTGTTATCAGTAACGCAACAGTTAGAAGTAATCTCTTCATGTTATTTCTCCAATCCATGAGATTTAAAATACTGATCCACAGTAACAACTTTAGTACCTTGAAGATTGCAGTAGGTAGCAACAGCTTTCAACTTGCTTACGCTGACACTATATGGTTCTTTTTTGAGTCGAGGATCACCGTCAGGTAACACTTTATGCACCATGAATATTAACCAGCGTTTTTCAAAGGTTCCATGCTCGATTAGACGCTTCATCAAGTCTAAGTCTGTACTTTCTGTTAAAGGAAACACAGAAAGACGATAACGATTCAACGTATCTTCCTGATTCAATTCATTGAGAATAATTTCTCCAGCACGAACACTCACAAATCTTTTCTTTAGCTCACGCTGCACTGCAGGATCAGTATCACCAAAAGGTGTAGCAAAATGCCTAGCAGCATAGCCATGCCATTTCAAATCAGCACGACACCCATCAAGTTCAGCAACTAGCTGCCTATGGGTAAGCTTATCCAAATGAGGATGAGTACGAGTATGGGCTTCAATATCCCAACCCGCTAGTTCCAAAGTCTTCACGTCACCCCAATTCATATACCAATCATCATGCCCTAAAGGTTTAGTGACAAGATAGATCGTCGCTGGATAGTTCAATTTGAAAAGGACAGGATACCCATTTTCAATCTGGGTACGTGAGCCATCATCAAATGAGAACGTGACCTCTGAATGACCCACACGCCCAAGCCCAAGCATAAGCAACGCTACATACAAGATTACACGACCTACAACCACTAACCCTAAGTTTTTCATTTTAACTACCTCCCTTATATGATTGACACGTATAGTCCTAGGATGATATTACAACCTATACGTACTGCACTTTCACCAGTAGCAGTCCCGACTGTGGGCGATTACACCCGATCATTGGGCCATCTGTAGATTATAAGCTACTAATCAAATTTGGGAGGGTGAGGAGAGTCGAACTCGTATCTAAGGGCAACCCATTTCATTGGGATGGAGTACCGTTCTCCATTACGCCGTACACCACTCTGATTTATTATAACAGGAGTAGATAAAAATGTCAAGGCTTATTTTAGTTTAAATTTCTATTACATGTACTGGCTGAATAGGCTTATATTCCTCGCTACAAATCGCAGCGTTTACGAATGTCTTACCTGTAACTGGATCAATATACACCCCATTTGAATCATGAATATGACCAAAAACATGAAGTTTCAAATCCTTTAATTCACCAATGCGCTTTGTAAGATCATAGCACCCAAGATGATCTGGACCATTCGTAAGATTGTATGGATTATCTTTAACAATATCCAAAATTCCCATTGGTGGTCCATGTGTCACCAATACCTGGGTATCATCAGGAATTTTGGCCCAATGTCTTGCTATCTCATCACCACGCCTACGATTGAATGCCCAATCGCAAAACCAAGGTTGAATAGGTGAACCAAAAATCTTAAGGCCCATGACTTCTGCTGGCTGCTCATTCAAATAAATACAATTAGTAAACAATGATGCAGCAAGACTTGGGTTAGTCTCACAAAGCCAATCATGGTTCCCTGCAATAGCCACAATTTCCTTCACCTTACCACTGGCTTTAAGCTTTCCAAACCAATGATTCAATTCTACAATGTCTATAGCCTTTCCCATATATGAGAAATCTCCAGCATGTAGCAATATATCACACTCAGGGATCTGAATCCCATAATGCTGATTATGTGTGTCTGAAATGCAAGCTATCTTCTTAACCATTGAAATCCACCTCTTGAATACTCCCGACGGGAATCAATTGATAACGAGGTTCTGTTAAATAAATGTTGACCCGTTCTTTAGAGTGATTATTTAAAAACTTTCCATCATCCTGTAAATCAACAACCCAAGCCTTTGTCTTACCTGGAGCTGTTCTAAGAACACGCCCAAGCAATTGTAATGAATGAATACCTGATGCTGCACCTGCTGCATTGATTAAAACTGCCAAAGCTGGCATATCCACTCCTTCTGAATAGATATTTGTAGCCACAACAATTCTGACAGTACCTGAGCCCAATTCCTGCAAGATCTTCTTACGAGTATCAGACTTAGATTGTCCATTTACAAATATAGCAGATTTGTCTACAGATTGCAACAGCTTTTCTAAAATTTCCCCATGTTCAATCTGGGTTACAGCAATTAAGACAGCCTTTCCTGCTGCTTTTGCCTTTAGTGCTAAATTACAAATAATATGATTACGAGCAACGTTCTCAACTATCTCTTCTTTATATACTTGACCATAAGTGTCACCCTTTTTACGTCTTTGGTGTGCTATGGGATATAAAAATATAGATGGAGGAACTAGGAATTTACGATCAATCAAATCTGAAGAAGAGATATCAACAAACTTCTTAGCCAAAGCCCCCTCAAGCATTAAATCCATATTGTCTTCTCTAAAAGCTGTAGCTGTCACCCCAATACGGTATGTAGCTTTAGGAATATTCTGCATTACATCCCAAAAGGTATCTGCAGCTATATGGTGAGCCTCATCAATCAAGACACATTCTACTTCTGAGAGAAACTGCCTGATTGAATCTCCTTTCTCCTGCAAAATCTTATTATCCTTAGCCAAGACTTTAACCTTTGGGTCAAAAACATGGGCAACCGTCTGGACCATAGCTACTGTAATGTTCTGGAAGTCACATTCCCCATCCCCGATCTTACCTATAGGTACTTTGAGGGTACGTTCAAAGGTATTAATCAATTGATAGAAAATATCCTGCTTATGAATTAAGATAAGGGTCTTAACATTAAGCTTTGCAATAATCCCTGAGAGCATAGAGGACTTACCAGCTCCTGTACCTGCTCTTATGATACCACGTTGCTTCTGGATAGCCAAATCAACTGCCTCTTGCTGATAATCACGTAAAGTTATACCATGCAGAGGTAATTCGATCCCTGGCTCAGCTTGATGCCGATGATCAACAATCTCCCATTCAATTTCAAACTTATCCAGGACATCTCGTACATAATGGATCATACCAGTAGGAAATACCTGAGTTTTAGGAGTAAAGAAATATTTGATACCTGCTCCAGGATAATTACTAAATCTCTTCATAAAAAGAGCCCCAACCATCTCTGCAGACAGTTTGGAGCGTAACGCAGATATCACCTTGGGGTCAAGTTCCCCCACAAGCTGACTCTTCACATTATTAACGTTGATGGTAATCATTTAATAGGCTTTTCCATTCTAAGTACTCTAAATTTGTCATCTCTACAAAATAGCAATCAGCTTCACAAGTATAACATACGGCACGAGGATAAGATGATTGGATCTCAACTTCTTCATTATGATCATCATCCCATTCCCATGAACTTTGCACATCCATCTCTTCTCCATGAGTTGTAATTAAATGCCCACAAATGCAAGGAAAAACAGGATTAAGATTCTCACCAATATTATAATCACTCACGGCTTGCAAACTCCAAATACTCTAAGTTATCCATTGGTGTATAATCATAGCAATACATTTTTAGACCAACTGGTGTTTGTTCATACCATCCAGCATCATAACATCCAGAACACCCAGGAGGAATATGATCCTTCTCAAAATGCTCACAATGTTTACAAGGTATCTTGTTCATAAGAAATTGGAGCTGAGGAGAGGACTCGAACCTCCAACCTGCTGTTTACAAAACAGCTGCTCTAGCCATTGAGCTACCTCAGCACTAATTTCTCAGAAATTTGGTCCACCCTGTAGGAATCGAACCCACGTCACGCCCCGATCTGGGACTTGCAAGGTATAAGCTTGCCGCACTACCATTGTGCTAAAGGTGGACTAAATCCCCAATAAGTTCTGTGGACCCTGAAGGAATCGAACCTCCTACGCTTGCCTCTTCAGGGCAACGCTCTACCAATGAGCTAAGAGTCCACACAACCCACTGTAGAAACTCAGTGGCGCATGTTGGAGTCGAACCAACTCATAGAAGCTTATGAGACTTCTGCCCTCCCACTAGGCAAATGCGCTACTCAGTCTCCTACTTATTTAATTTCTTAATAATCAAATCTTTAGCTTCTTTACTCCAAGCTTGACCAATTCGAGGATCTTTGGTAGAGAGTGAATGCACATTTCTATCAATGATATTCCACATGATCTGCTTATGATTATTACAATCCCAAGAGTATGTTTCTATCGCATAATAGCGTTTTCGTTTCATATTAGCCTCTTACAATGCCAGAATAAACATCATACACAAAATCTTCAGCCCATTTATAATCAGGTTCATCTCGAAGAGTAGATTTAAGTTTCACATCCTCTAAATCTTCCAGACCCTTCTCAATTATAACAGCAACATCTTTATATTGCAACTGCCCAAGTTTGATCTGCAGCAATAATTCCCGATCTGGTCTTGGGAATGTAATAAATCCAGTCTGCAGAAGTTCTTTAGCCTGACTGTTTACCCTCACGGCATGACTTAAGGCTTTCCAGTCACAACCCTCATTGCGTTCTGCCATTAATGCACGTTGCCCATAAGCATCAAAGCGTTTTTGCAACCCTGTCTTCGCATGTTTAACCGTTCCTGTAAAAGGAATGTATTTGCTGCATACTTCCACATGAGGAATCGGCTTATGATCTGGAGCTTCTAAATCAACGATCTTCACATGCTCATTATTAAGCTCAGTGACAAATTTACGAACAACATCAGCATGATCATCAACTCTATCCATCTCATGAGGAAAAGATTTAAAGAATTCTAATGTTTCTCTTAAAGCATGAACACGAAATCCCTTCACTCCATACTTCGAAGCTTGCTGCCTTGCATAGCCCAGGAAAGCATTTACCTGTTTGTTCAAAAGCAAGAAACGATTATCAGAAATATAGTCAAACAACTCTGATCCTTTGAATCTTTGGATCATCTCAGGACGCTGCAGGGCAAACAACATATCTAAGGCCATCGTTTGACCCTGTAACAAGAGTTTTAGATACTGATCTAAGCTAAATGTCTCAATATCAATATCATCCTTAACATTTTTCTCAAATGGCTGTTTTGGACGAGAGATTGAGATAGTCTTTTTGACCTTCCCTAAAACAATGTCTCGTGCATCAGGCAAATAGACACATTTATAGTCAGAGTCACTTTCAGGAGTCTCACAACCATATAAGTGAGATCCAAATTTAATTTCAATGATCTTATCCATTAATTTAGCCGTAACCTCACAACATCATAATCAGCTTTAGTAAGACTATTCCACAACTTAATGATTATAGCATTCTTATTCCAGAAAAATGGCCCTTTCTCGGTCCCATAGATATTCATGCGACCACCTGAGCTTCTGCAGCCTCTTTCGCAGCACTCAACGCTTCTAAGTACTGGAGCGTATCACCAATTTGAGGAATCAAATGGGCAAGAGAGTTAATCTTCTTCTGAATGCTTTTGAAATCTTCAATCTTGTCAATTTTCTGCAAGAAATTACGATACGTTGAATAGGCATGGTACTCTTCATAGGCCAAGCGATACGCAGGTTGTTTCGTCTCTGCAAGCCAATTAAGAATCTTGCGATTCTTATAGGTCAAGAACGTAATCACCTTCACTTTGATTCGATTCTTTGCTTCTGCCATGCGTTTAATTCTAGCAAGATAAGCCTCATTGTTATTGAGCAAATCTTTTTCAACCACTTCAAGCTTTCCAACAACTGTATCAAACACCACTAAACGATGTGTACCATGATTTTCATTGGCACAAACGCAATCACACTTAGGACCTACTGCATTAGTGCAGCGAAGGTCACAAGCTGATTTAACAGTACCACGAACAAGATTGGTTTTCTGAACACGACCCATGTAACGAAGAGCAAGCTCTCCACACAAGGGACATTTCTGTTCAAGAATAAATTTTAATTCACCAATGCCTTCAACATTAACTGCCATCGGTCTTTCACAGTATGAACACTTCAAGAAATGTCTTTCCATTTGATTTACCCTCCCTGGGTTTATCTATCTGTAAATAGTATAGCAGAACATTCTTATCTTGTCAACGCTTATTTTTTCTCAGTCAACCAAGTATCAACTAAATCTTTAAGCTGCTTAAGGCATTGAATGTAAGGTTCCAACTCAATCCCATAAGGATCTGCAATATCAGCCAAAGGATTAATCATAAATGTCTTACCTGCAGCTTCTGGATAAATGATACCCATATCTTTTAAGTGTATTCCAGTCATCACCAAAATAAGATCAGCTCTTGCCACATCCTCTTTCCGCAACATTCGTGCTTTATGAGGAGGCACTGGAATCTTAGCTATTTCTAGAGCTGTTTTAGCACATGAAGATATATGCGTACCATCTAGAGCAGAAAGACCTCTAGAAAAGGCATACACTTTAGGGTAAGTCCTGGCAACAGCCATTGCCATAGGACTTCGGCAAGTGTTACCCGAACAAATGAATAGAATGTTTCTCATAATTTAGTATAACAGGAGTAAGTAACAATGTCAAGGGATATTTTCGTTATTTCTTAATGTTAGAACCGTTGGTGGTAGTGGTGCAGGATTGACTAGTAAAGTATGCTCGAAATGAGCTACTGGTTGACCTGAGAAAAGCCACGTATTCCATTCTTTTTGCTTATGATAGATAGCTGGATCTCCTATACAGAAGATTGGCTCAACACAAAGAACCATTCCAGCTACAAGTAAAGAATTCTTCTCTTTTGCCACAAAATTAGGAATCTGAGGGCCTTCATGGATATCTCTTCCAATACCATGTCCTGTAAACTCCTTAATAACGCCACAATTGCTCCTAGCGTCAAAAATAGCCTTACTGACACTCTGGACCGTCTTTCCTTCAATACACGCTGAAATCCCAGCCAGCATTGCTGTATAGGTATCCTCAGCAAGCTTTCTGACCTCTGGTTTGACAGGCGGTATTAAAACGGTTATAGCTGAATCAGCCTTCCAACCATTGTAATCTACTACCAAGTCTAATTTGACCACATCTCCAGGCTGGAAGGGTGTATCATTTGGGATACAATGAACAGCTCCTGCATTGACCGAAATACAAATACTTGCTGGATAGTCTCCATACCCTTTACAAGCAGCGGTCCCACCTTGAGCATTGATATAATCATCAGCCAACTTATCAATTTCTAATCCTGTTCGACCTGGAACAACAAAAGAAGACAGAAAAGATAACGTATTAGCCGTTATTTCTCCTGCCTTTTTAATAAGCTTTAAATGTTCTGCAGATTTTAATGTAATCAATTCTTATCTCTTCCTTCGTTTGAATCGTTTATCTTTCTTTTTAGGAAGCCATTCATCTTTTCTAATATGATTAAACTCCGTCACTTCTTTTGCCAAATCTGGTAATGCTTTAATTTCCACATTGTCAATTCGTAGAAATTTTGGACTCGTTTCAGAAACGTCTTCTATCTGTAAATTCGTAACTGCTGAATAAATTTCTCGCACACATGGACAACTGCATGTTTCACTCAAACAATCACTGAACCTATGAATAGGCTTAGACAAACATCCATAACACTTAATCATTCTACATTAAGTATACAGGGAATCTATTGTAATGTCAAGGGGTTTTTGAAGTAGGTAAGTTTACTCTGAGATTGTAATTCGGACAGGTTTTGTCCAATCTATTTTAGACATCATTAGATCCCAAGCATCTTTAGAGCTATTATCAAAATCCTGACCTTCGGAAAGACCAGGAGCGATACAACCCTCAAGAAATACTTTGAGATCAGAAGGTCTAATCGCAAAATTACTTGGATGAATCTCAATGTAAGATCTTCCTATAGCAGAAGTATCTAGGAGTGGAGTTTTAAAGGGCCATCTAGAACCTTGATATAAAGATACCGTATAGGTTCCACATGGGATACAAACATTTGCTGCATTTTCATGAACTTTAGGAAGTTCAATAGTAAAGCACACGAATTGTCCATTAATAGACAATTCACCCTGTGTACAAAATTGATCAGAAGACTTTCTAACCAATGAGAGTTGTGTCCCATCGAAAGAAGGTACTACTGGAGTTTGTGCAGGGGTAAAAATATTCGTAACTTGTGAAATAATGTCTGACCAATTCATATAAGCCTCTTTTATCGTCTTATCGTCCAAAAGTCTGAAGCTAAATCTGGATTAGAGATATAAGCATAAGGAAGTTTGAAGTAACCCTTTAGACCCCAAGCAGGACCCCAGGAATTACGCACAATCATTACTTGCTCAGCATCATCATATCCTACAGCTAATACAGCATGTCCACCAACGCAGCTATCCATTACTGGATTAGGCATTGTTACAATACCTGTTGCTGCAACTTCTGGTGATTCAAATGAATCATAAACTGTAAATCCAAAGCAGAAAGGAAAACCAGCTGCAAGGCAATGCTTCATATCAGAAAGCGTATCTAAACGTACATAGGTAGTGATTTTATGCAGAAGAGCCTCTTGATAAGCAGCATCAGAGGGCTTATCAAATACCTTGGATTCATCATAAGGCCAAATAGCCTCAGAACATCCACCAAGGGTAGCTAAAGTTTTAATACCATCTCGAATCTGACCACCACCATCTTCCATTACAGTTCCTTCCATCACACGCTCATTAAAATAAATGAATAAGTGAGAGAATGGCATGAATGTAGAGCCAAGAATCTCAGCAGAAGCAGTTTTTGTGGAAAGAGATTGCTCTTCTAAAAATTCAAGAGCCCCAGCTAAAGAAAAACTTGTGCATGATCCCAATTGATCTTGATTCTCAACTGGTGAACATTTTGGGCGCAGATCTACAGCTGCTGGTAACATTTCAATGCTATAGGTGTGAACAGGTCCGTAATGAATATCACGAACATCTGGTAAATCTGGTTTCCAAGTATATTTATGCATGAAGTTACTCCTTAAAGCGAAACAGGTCCATTAATAGTTGTAATTTCCTCAGCTGAAGAAAACAAAGCTTTGGTAGCAGTGGCTTGCAAACAAGCTAATGTTCTTACTTCTTCCAAATCTGTTGGATTAGTCATGCTGTGTGGATAAACGTAAATAGGATTCCATCCAGACAAAACATCTAACCCACCAAATGAAAAAGTAACTTCATAATATTTAATGGAATTATCTATATCCCTATATAACTTGCAGCTAACGATTGAATCACTCATGGCTTATCTCCTTAGATTTTAATAATTTTTAGAACAATGGCAGTTGGTTGCACAATAGTATGTGGACCATTACCACCAGTATTTTGAACTGAAATACCAGTTACAGAAGCCTCAGTGAAAATTGGACCAACGTTAACTTGAGGAGGTGATAGAAGAGCAGAACCACCACCGTTTGAAGCTCCAATTGCTCTGACTGTAACGTGAGTATGTCCAGGATCACTTATACCATGACTATGTGCTGGAATTTCTGGAATAGTTAATGTATGTGTTTCTGATCCACCTACATTTCCGACAGTATTACCTAATACACCTGTGGCAGCACCACCTGAACCTGCAGTAGCACGTCTTCGAATATCAGGTACATTAAACGTAGTACTTCCATCTCCGAATCCCCAAGTTGTTCCAATAGCCGAAAATAAAGCGGCATAAACTGTTCTACTGACAGCTGATCCATCACATAACAGATAACTTGTAGGAGCAACAGTTCCTGCAAAGTCAAGCATAGCTCCAGTTGGAACAGTTCCATTAGTGGAAGTAACAACAGATTGCTGCCAAGCAGTTCCATCCCAAAATTCAAATGCATTTAATGTAATATTAAAACCAAACTCACCTACTAGTGGATTTGCTGGTCTTCCTAATGTAGTCCAACGTTGCAATAAGTTAGTTGCACCTCCGATTAACCTACGATCTATTAATCCAGAAAGAGCATTATGATCTGAAACTCCATGCCCAACGAATGAGTATGTAACCGTTGCAATCCATAACTTAGTGACATCTGAAGCAATACTTGCAGTTGTTACTGCAAAAACTTTAGTAACGGAGTCCCAATAAACATTGTAAGTACCAGAAGAATCTGGAAAACCTACTGTAGCATTTATAGGAATTAATCCGAAAACAGCAGTAACATTAAAAGCAACACCATTAATGATAGCATATTCAGAAGAGAGAAGTTGAAAGACATTAAGTGTATCACTGCCAGGATTCACAATATTAATACTTGTTGCAAAAGCAGAAGTAGAAGGAAAAGGATTTCCAACTGTTCCAGCCAAAATAACATTGTTATTACCTTCAATTTGACTACGCCCGACTACAGTATCTAATGCAGAAATACCTAAATCAGCCAATGATGTATTATGAGGATTGAAAGGACTAATACCTGGACCAGTTCCAACAGCTTTAATATGTGCTTCTAATGTATATGTCGTAGCAGGATTATACTGTGGAGTACGATCTGAAAAATCTGCCAATGGGGTTATGATTGGGACAATTTTTGGCAGAATTTGATAGTAGATACGACCAACTTGAGAGATATTCGAAAATGCTACAGCTCCACCTAATGTCATATTAACAGAGGCTAGAAAAATAGAATTAGCATCTGGAGGTACATTGATAGTTGTTACTCTAATTGTATAGCCATCGACTTGTTTATAGAAAATCTTAGCATTTGTTTCTTCATTCAATGTAAAAGCAGATGTATCAATGGCAGGAAGATAATCTATCCAAAGATAATTCTGTGAAGATTGAGTTAAAGGAATATTGATCACACCAGAAGATTGTGGAGTAGGAAGGAGATTACCTAATCCATCATTCGTAGTGGCTGTAGCATTTGCAGCATTATAGAGAGTAACATCGGTAGGGCTAATAAAAATTCTATTGCCGATTGGATCATAAGCAATCCCACCAAGAGTAACATTCACAGAAGGGCTTGCAGATGTATTATTAGTTCCAGGAACTACAAGGAATCCCTCACCTGATGTAGTAGCATTATCTATCCCAGCCGAAAATGTATCTGTGATAAGATTATCTACCTTATCTTGAGCAGTTGTTTGCAACCACTCAAAAATTTGTGCAATTATTCTTTGTGCATTACTAAAAATTACTGAGGCCATATACGACTCCTTTTATCTATACTTTATCCTTCTACGATATTAAAATACGTCTTTGCAATTGCTGGTACTAACTGATTTATTAACGTCTCCATAATTGTAACAAATGGTCCTATAAAATGACCTGGATCAAAAATAGTAATAATAACACCAAATGCTAAAGTTGACGCATCCCAAAGAACAGGAACGGGCAACTGAGTGTCTGTATACTGTAAACGGTATGCTGTAACAGATTCTGTTGGGCCAGCCCATGGTAATGTTAATATGACTGAGGTATTTGAGGGAATTAAGGATACGAAACCTAAATAAATTCCATTTGGATCTGTAATTTGTTGACCAATTGTAAGTTGTGATAAATATGAAGTCCCAACTCCTGTAACATTAGCACTTCCATGTGTAAAAGTTGTAGTTCCTGTTAAAGCAGTAGCTCCTGAAAGTGAATCGAATATCTTAATAGGTGGAGCGATATCAAACATAGCCTGAAGGGTATGAGTTGTTGGTACATTCATTGTCCAATAACCCAATACACCATTTGTTGTGTAAGAACTAGGAGGAACAATAAGCCCACCACCTACAACAACACTTGTGGGAACAGTGACTGTTCCTGCACTTGGGAATGTTACTGTTGTTCCAGAAGGACCATAACAAAGGGCTCTACCATGAAGTACACTATTAGAAGCAAAGGTAATAGAGGTTCCAGCTAGGATGTTACCATAGACAGTATCATTAGCCCCGAACGTAAAGGTTGTACCTGTTACAAAGTACACATTGTCAGCTGTAGCACCACCTGTTAATACTACGTTACAGTTTGCACCCATAGTAAGACTTGTTCCAAATAAAAATATATAAGTTCCTGCACCATTCAGGGTTAAATTACCAGTAGAAGTCCAAGTTCCAGCTGAAGCAGCGGAATAAACACCTGGAGTTGCAACAAATCCATTCAAATCTGTAGAACTAATATCAGTACCAGGACCCATTCCTTGTAAAGTGATTGCTGCTGCAGTAGCATCAGTGTGTGCCTGAGCTGCAGTGGCATCTCCAGAATGAAGAGATCCAGAGAAAGTACCTGGAGGGAATCCTGTAATTGTACTGCCTGGAGAACAGCCAAGATCACCAGTCAATACTGTAAATCCTGTATTGGTAACTGCTGTGTCACCCAAAACAGCAAATGTAGATGCTGATAGGAGATAGGGGTTATTACCTCCGCTTGGAGTAACGTCTTCTACTACTAAAGTCGAATCAATAAAAGGAGATGATGTAAAAAATTGTGACTGAGGCCCACTTGGAGTAATGGGAGAATCTAAAATCGTTCCCAAAATAAAATTATTTGCATCCCTGACATTTGTAATAGATGGAGGGACACCTGTAAATGCCTGGGCGATCAATATAACAGCTTCATTTGTGCTACCAACCAAGGAAGCTAAGTATAGATTCATTAAAATCCAACGATAATCTACATATTGCATTTGGCTAGGTTTAGGAAAATCAAACAAAACACCAAAATTCTGATATAGTACTTCATCAACAGCCAAGTCAACATAGTTATCTGTTTGAGTTAAATAATTAGCATAGAAAAATTGATCGAGCTGATTTCCGTACATATTATCGACTTGCCATAAATTGGTATTACGATCTTCAACGGGTTTTAAAAGATCTCCCTTACCATAGACATGATAATCTGGCAAAGATAGCATTAATGCCTCTGCTGACGATTGCTGCACAGATTGAGGGATTGTCCATGTTAGTGTTTCTGAATATGCAGATATGAAAGATGGTGTATGTGTTCTAACCCTGGCATACCATGTTTGAACAACCCCATTAATACGGGCAGCTACTGGAACAGCAAAACCCTTTCGAACATTACCATTCTGAAAGGTAATAGCTGAGATCTGATTAAAAGTAACCAGATTTGGAGAATTGAATGCTGGAGTGGTATCTAATTCCAGATCAAATCCTACCAAAGTCAATGCAGGAGTAATAAAGGCAGGATTAAAACCCCACCAGAATACATAAATACCATCCTGACTCGTTCTATAAAAACGAAGATCAAGAGGTATACCCTGATCAGCAGTAGATGCAGATCCAATATACTTTGCACCACTACCATAAAAAATTCCTGCTCCGTAAATTGCCATTATCTATCCTATAATTAAAGATTAGTTCTTATGCGAAGCTCAGTGTATAAGATACTCGTAAAGATTGAGTATTTGTTTTTGTAATAGGCACTAACAACTCTGCATAGGTATAAAAACTACCTCGTGTCATTTCAAAGAATGCACCAAGGTATGTTCCATTTGATGTCGTATAGAATGCAACCAATCGATCTGTTGGAGTAGTTGTTTGATGCATAATGAAGTCTCGTGTATCACCTAAATATACACCATTATCCCAACGAGCAATAAAATTATTAGTAGCAGGTTGAGTAATAGAATCCCATTCTGTAACATATTGACTAAATGAAAGTGTCATCAATTTTCCCGTTACTGGACAAATGTTAAATAGGTTTGAATCCCCAATCCCGCCAACACCACCAAAACCAGCTGGATTTTTAACAATTGATACTACTGTATCAGTAGAGGGATCAAATGTCATAATAGCAGACTGATAGTTATTATTATCATATACCAAAGCATAAATATATGTTTGATCAGCTGTCCAATTGTAAAAGTTAATGTTGCTGCTTCCACCATCTGGATACCAACCTGGAACAACTGGAAGTGGTTTAGTGATAGGAGAACCAAAGGTCATTGAACCTGATTCAGCACACTTTTTATATGTGAATGAGGTACTAGATACACTTACGATACCATAATACTGTCCACCACTTACAGGAGTATAAATAATATCATGCTGATCAGCACTCCAAAGTCCTGTTGGGTTTGTAATGCTTCCTTGTGACACTAGAGAAAAATCATCATGATTGACAATAACAACGTTATTAGAAATTGTATTTCTGTTAACGAAATGTAGTTGTCTCTGAGCACCTACAGTTTTCCATCCAGCATATGTCCATCGATTTGCAGTATACATCTCAGGAACAGCTGCCACTTGAATAAAACCACCGCCACTACCAATGGCTATAGGAGGATGTCCATTTTCTACAAATCCTAAAGAAGAAATAACTCCATTACCTTGGGTCGTGCCCCACTCATAAGCCCATGTAAATGCTCTATTTCGTTGAAAACCACTTAACTGAGGTAAAAAAATGCCACCTTGTGTTCCTGCTGTTGTAATAGCATTTTGATAATTATAAGCAGTTAATGCTGTTCCAGTTTGTCCTGGATCATTTTGTCCAATCCAACCTGTTAAACTGGCTACTTGAATATGATTACCATCAATTACAGAAACAACTGTTGTTGTAGCTGATGTAGATGGTTGAGTAATTGTATCCCCAGCCATGATGATATTTGCACCAACATTGAAAGTAGAAATACCAAGCACATTCGAAAAAGTTAAATACGTTGGAAATACGTTAAATACATGAAATGTTGAAGTTCGAGTTGAGTCAACAGCATCATAATTAATACTTCCATTAAGAGTATACTGATTCAGATTTATATATGCATTATCAGCTGAAATACCTGGATTATAATCATACAATTCTAAAGAGATATTATTGACACCAGGATAAGGAGTTTCAAATACTCCAGCATATCGACCATCAAAAGCGAATCCTTTGTAACTCATATTTGCCTTTTGGGTAAGAATGAGTCCTACGGTATTCTCAATTTCAGTCTCATAATCAATATGACCAGTAGCTACATCGGTCAATGTGATCTTCATAGTATTTTTAGGTTGGGCTGGACTTTCCAAATCATTAAATTTTTCTTGCATTGTAATTCTCCTTAAAAAGTTGTTACTAACGTGCTTGCTACCCATCCTGTCGTATCACCTACAATCAAATGTGTACTATCTATTATATTGACAATTGATGTTGTATATATTCCCTGCACAAGTACATCGGCAAAGGACATTCCTGCTGTACTATCTATCTGTAATGTGACCCCATCGATAACATCTATTACTGCAAAAAGTATACTTTTTGTTGTGTCTGTTGCATCTCCACCTAAATATACATCCCCAGAATCTAAATCTCCTGTAAAAGATGCTGTTGCATCGGCAAAGAACTCACTTAAAGTTGGATTAGAAATAGAAGGAATAGTTATACCTGTAAGAAGTGTAACTACAACAGAGTCAGCGTTTCCTGTAAAAGTTGCACTATGATCTGGGAAGAAATCACTAAAATTTTCTACATAGTTAATAGATAATGGGATAATCTTATTAATTAAGGTAATCAAATCATCTGAAAGACTTGCAGGAACACCAAAACTAAGTAAAGTGTTTACTAAGATAGTCTTATCAAAAATAATATCATTGGCAATCTCTGTAACAGTAACAAAATTGTCTGCTTCAGGACTCCCGATTGCATCATTGATCTTTTTAAGAGGTATATAGGTCATATTTAAATTACCTTACAAAATAAACCAATTCGTTCCATTACTCTGTACTGTAATAGCTTCATATTGGATATCTATTAAAAATGTAGCTATGCCATCAAGCGTATTCCCACCCGTACATGCAATTGTTACAATATTTACACTGGAGTCTATCTTCTTAACTTCATAAATCTTATCCAAAAAGGCAGATGCAAGAGGTAAGGTAATAGTAACTGGTGAAGCGGAAGCATTTACAAGCAATGTACCATCTGTGGGGGTAGGAGTTGTGGAAGCAGATACTGTTCGTGTATTAAAGGTTCCACTACCACCACCTGTAGAATCAATTGTAATTGAATTGCCTACTGGAGTAATTGTAATATTCGTGCCAGCGATCAATGATACATTATCAGTTAAACCATTTAATGAGGTAATAGCTAAACCAGATGATAATGACCATGTAACAGTAGGGGCAGAAGGCCAATTGTAAGTAATATTTAATTGAGCAATTGAATTAAGTGGATCTTGAACTTCATTTACATCTTCAGCTGCAATCTCTGATCCTAACCCAGCATATGATACTGAAACTGTATTGCCATCCTGTGCAGTAGCAAATGTAATAGCTCCAGTATCGTAGTTCACTAAAAATTGATTACTAGTAGGTGTACCACTTAAAATTTCTGTATATCCTGGGATAAGAACAGGTGTAAGAATACTTTGCTGAGGAACTTCAACTAAACGAATTTTCCCAGGAGCATAAGTTGTTATACCAACGATCCCAACAATATGCACCTCTCCTGAAATAGGAGAAGCTATTAATCGCTCATTTACCTTTAGTGTATAAGGTATACTCATAATTTTTTCCTTTTATATTAGCCCAAAATAACCCATGAAGTACCATCATAACCAAGCCATTGATGTGTTGTTGTATTGTATGCGATCAATCCTTCTGCAGGAGAAGCAATATCTGTAAGAGGATCTGGCATACGAGGTGGTAAGAAACCTTTGGTAATTGATTGAACATCCAACATAGCGGAAGGATCTGCAGCTCCACCAATACCTAAAGAACCTACTAGTGCTCCACCAGCAAGAGCTAAATCAAGACTGGCATGACCTATAAATCCACCTACAGCTGTAATTGTACCTACAGTTGTAATTGCATTTGCTGAGAAATTACCAAAAGTATCACGTTTGACAATAGTATTTGGAACATTTGAAGAAGTAGCTCCATTTGCGAGAAGTTCAGCTGTATGAATATTAGCTGCTGAAGATCCACCAACACTAACTACAGTGGCAACTGTTGTACTAGAACCTCCGCTAGTAGCAGTAACATTATTCGTATCTAATGTCACAGCTCCTGTAAGAGCAATCAAATTACCCATATTGCTTGCATTTGTAACTAAGGTAATACTTGACTGAGCGATTACAATTCCTTGAAATTGTGAAGATGCATTAAGAGTAGCAGAACTTCCAACCATCCAATATACATTTCGTGGTACTGCACCACCAGTCATTACTACCGTAGAGAAAGATCCTGTAATAAGGGTACTACCAATTTCAAATACCCACACATCTGAAGCAGTACCATTTAAAGTAAGAGTACCTGTTAAAAAGGCTGCAGAACTAAAACTATAGACACCAGGAGGAGGTGGTGCTATACTACCTAAATCTTGCCCTGATAAATCATTACCACCAGGATATGCACCTGGAGGAAATGGGAGGGTTGAAAATGTGTTATAGGCATTTGTAGCATCTACTATAGCTTGTGCTGCAGCTGCATCAGCAATATGTTGTGTACCAGAAACTGTGCCTGGAGGGAAACCTGTAACAGATGTTCCTGGGCTAAGTCCCAAATCACCTGTAAGAACTGAAAATCCTGTGTTGGTTATAGTTGAACTTGCCAAAACAGCATAACCACCAGCTGTACCAAGAGTACTGGAGGAAGTAGTCGTAATAACATCTCCAGTTAAGGAAGTGATCCCATCAGCCCCAGGAGCCCAAACTAAATTCCCAAAACCATCATTTTGTAAGAAAGTACTGGAAGCACCTTGATCAGCAGGTAAATTTAATGTATATGTTGTATTTACAATAGCAGGAGCTTTAAGAAAAATATTGTTTACACCAGCATTAGTCTGTTGAAAATCAACTCCATCTTTAACAAATAGAGTATGGAAATTTTTTGAACTGCTACCTAAATCTACTGTATTATCTACTCCAGGTAAAAGTGATGTATTAATAGCAACAGTGGATAGATTGCTCAATGATACATTAGCCCCACTTCCACTAGCTGTTGCATTAATTGTAATATCTTGACCAACTTGAGTTAGTGTTACGTTTGTTCCTGAAACAAAATGGACAGCCCCTGTTAAATTTGGACTAGAATCTGCATGTATAGAAGATACACCAACAGCTGTAGCAGCAGCAGAAATTGTAAGAGTATTGCCAAAGGGAGTAATTGTAATATTTGTACCAGCTGCCAAGGTCACTGCATCTGTTAAACTGTTTAAACTCTTCACAACCTGACCAGGAGCAACATCAGTTGATAAAATACTATTAGTAAGATTCAATTTAGAGTAATCAATGGCTGCAAAAGCAGCAATACTACTATTTGTTACACTATTAGCAGATAATGACCATGAAACTGTGGGAGGCAAGGGCCAATTGTAGGTAATATTTAATTGCACAATTGAATTAAGTGGATCTTGGACCTCGTTTACATCCTCGGCTGCAATTTCTGATCCTAATCCCTCATAGGAGACAGAAACTATTGAACCATCATGTGTAGGTGAAAAGGATACAACACCAGTCTCATAATCTACAATGAATTGAGTCCCGATTGGTGTACCAGATGGAATCTCTGTATATCCAGTAATCATTACAGTAGAAAATGGAACAGTTAATTGAGGAACTTCAACTAAACGAATCTGTCCAGGAGCATACGTAGTAATACCAACGATACCAATAATATGAGATTCACCAACAATAGGGGAAGCTATTTGTCTTTCATTTACCTTTAGTGTATAAGGTATGCTCATAAGATTTTCCTTTTACGACTCAACCGAAACTGTGAAAATATTTGAAACAGTATAAGCTTCATTACCTACATCAATTTGTTGCCCAGGAGGAATAGTAGTGGTAACTCCACTCTTTATAGATTGAAGAACCAATGAACTAAGATCCACTTCAGATACTCCAGGTACAGTTTGGGCAATAGCAACTATTTCACTCAAAACAACTATAGCCCCAAGACCAAGACTATTTATGTAAACTGTAAGGGCTGTTTGCACATTGCTGACCACGGTAGCTGGTACATAACCTGGGACAATAGTAATTCCCATCGTTATATTGATGAGTGCCTGAAGTGCTTCCAGCACTAAAATGTCAGATCCAACAATATGATTTGAATTATCATCGAGCAAAGCCTGAAGAGTAGCAATCAAACTATCATATGTATAAACAATGGTAACTACCGTATTATTATCAGGTTTAAATCCTGTAAATGAAGCACTTCCTAAGCCAAACCCAGCTGTATTTCCTACGACTATATGAAATGGATCAGTTACAGTTGTAATCGTAGTTGAAAAAACTCCCTGTTTAATTGTATCACCTGGATTCATGCCATTTGTAGTATTAACGGTTAAATGCGTAGCATCAGTTACAAATGCAATTGTAAAAAATGTAGAAACATTAAAATTAATATAACTGCCAGCCTCTGTGCTCCCAGCAAATAAAATATTAGGATTTTCAACGAATTGAAAGTCAGTTCCAGGAACAAATGCATAAGGAACACCACCAACGATTCCAGTAACAGATCCTACCGATACTGCAGGTTGATTCAATAGGACATACTGCTGTAAACCTGTTGTAGAATATGTAAATGTCTCTGTAGGGGTGAGCAAAAGTGTTCCTCGAATATAAACGTTAACACTCCCACCGTATTGATTACGTAACATCTCAGGATCATTTGGGCCTACAATAAGAGCTTGAATAACATTTGGATTTGTCTCCATGAGACTGATGATACCATTTGGTGTGCCAACGTTATTACCTTCTAATTTAATTTTAATACGATTAGCATAGTCTACATTACTTTCAATAGCAGTTCCACCAGATGTAGCTGTGTTATTAGTTACGGCATCAATACCTGGAGCTGAAGAAACAAGAGATGTAATAACATTTGCACCAACATTTCCAACAGTTCCTATAGTCTGACTTACAATGGTAGTACTTTGTTCATAAAACCCAGACACAGGGTTAAAATAAGAAGGCGCAAGAGAAGGAATAAATGTTACTGTCGCAGTAGTTGCAAATGAGGTAGATGGCGAAGAAGATGTTGCTAAAGTTGATACAACAGTTCCTGTAGGAACAGAAACAATTGGAGATGAGGTAGTATAATTTCTAATTCGAAATGTAATTGTTCCAATTGCAGCAGTACCAGGATTTCTTGTCATTCCATAGTTATTACCAATAGCATCTAGATCAGCTGGTAAAATTGTAGCAGCATTAATTACGAAGGCTTGAAGGTTCTGTGTATACTGAAGAGAAGCATATACGCTTGGATCTGTACCATTCTCAGCAGATAACTGATTGGCAACGGTACTACAAACCACATCATTTACAACAGTTCCAGAATTTGTATTTATATCTGGACGAGATTGTTTTAAAAATGACAGCATGGATTGAAGTATTTGACTAAAATTTGGAAGAGCCATAATTTTTATCCTTAAATGCTACCTATACTAACACCAGTCGTAATTTCCTGTCCTGAAGCTGCAATTATTGTAAGCAATGAGGCAATGTTAGTTTCACTTTGAATTGTTGTACTTAATGAATATAATGTTTGGACAATTTCTGCTGGATTTGTTCGATTCTGTGTAAGAAGATAAAGAATTTGTAAAGCTGTAGTTATTTGATCCTGTACACTACCAGAAATAATATTGGGATTCATCTTATTACCGATAAGACTTTGTAAGATAGTTCCGTAAAGAGGAAATAATGTATTAGTTCCTTGTTCTGTTAAAAGGATCTTCTGTACATCTTGAATGGTTTCTGTAAGCCCACTCACTAAAGTAAAATCATTAGATGAATCTATTTGAAGATCATTTGTCTGTTCACCAAAATAAAAAGGTGGATTACCTTGTTGAGGGGGATATTGTGGATTTTGGGGTTGATTTTTTGTTGAAAGTTCTAAATCGCTCACTTAACTCTCCTTAAGAATTACAAACTTGATCAATAAGATTTAAAAATGATTGGGCTGTATTCACAAAATTCTGTAACTGTTTTACTTGATTTGAAATTGCTGTCGCAACATAAGCTCTTCTATTATATGTATAGATAAGATTTTGAAGTCCTGCTAAAGCTTTAATAGTTGCACCGCTTTCTGCCTGAGCAATAAATTGACTTATAGTAGGACAAGTAGCATAAGTCTGCATTGGACCTAAGACTACATTAAGATCAGCTTGAATCTTATTCTGTACAGCAGCTAATGTATTAATTTCAAGCTGAGCAAATGAATTCAAAATATCAAGTCTTGCTAATTGAGATCCCAATAAAGCAATCTGAGCATCAGCTAACAATATCTGGCTATTCAAAAAAGTTTTAAAGGTAGATTTAAGAATTGGGTTATTACAAAGAATCTGCCTAATAAATTGTAATACACAAATAGATAAAGCTACAGGAGTTGATGGGGGCATATTATCCTCCTGCCTTTACGGTCAAAGATGCCGTAGTTATAATACTAGTTTCTGAAGGAGGAGCAATTGGGGATTGAGCTAAGAAAGCTACACCTAAAGCCCCAAGTTGAGATTGAACAACAGGACTTCCACCTTGAAAACCAGCAATTGTAGTAAAAAAAGCTTGAATGGCATTTATAAAAAGCCAATAAACTGGATCGACACTAGTTGAGGAAACAGCCAAATCATTCAGTCTAGCAACACCATTAACCCCATTATTCAGATTCATTTGACCATCAGGTGATAGGGTTAACGTAGCAGCAGGAACACCAGCTGTTCCAGATGAAAGGATTACCTCACCAATTGGAGTCATAATCAAAGAAGCTGCTGGTAAACCTGTAGGAATTGTTGTGTTCTCAAGAGTAATATTCCCAATGGTATCCATGGTAAGTTGACAAATAGGAGTATCAACAGTAGTAAGCCCAACAGGAACAGAAATTTGAGTAGCTATTTGAAGACCTTCAGTAAGACCAGTTGCAGAATTTGTTGTAAAATTAAAGGTACTCTGAATATTATCTATACCAGTATTTGATTCAAAATAACCATTATCAGCAGAGAGAATTACTTCATGATCATCAGATGACCCCTGACCACCAATAATTAAACGTTCACCCATGGAGCCAGATTCAATCTGAGCCACACCATTGTTCCCAAGGTATAGATGAGCACCAAATCCAGGTATACTCTCGCCTGTAGGTGCTGTAGGACCAGTTGCTTCCATGAAAATCTCACCATCTTGAATTGGGTTAGCTCCAATAGCAATATCCTGACTAACATTTCCAGTAGAGGGAATGGCCCCACGATACTGATTATTGGCACTGATGAAACTAAATGGTTCTCGTAATACTGAAATAATATAAGCTGAATAATCATCTAATTGTAGCACAAGAACAACACTACCAACAAGAGGAGCACTTTGATCCTTCAAGGCATTAGGCAGTTGAACACCTACCATATTATACCCTTCTGGGATTTGCATTACAGTATATTGTCTGGGATTTGTTGGGTCTTTACTTAAAATTTGACCCTGAAAAATAGAATAATTATTTGAAGGCATTTGTACTAACTCCCAGTTGTACTTGCTGCTGCTGTATTAGCAGAAATATTAGAAAAAGCTTCTTCTAAATCAGCTAAAATTGGCAATTGTTCAACCATAAGAGTTGACAAGGGATTTGGTGCAGCCAAATTAATATTTGCATCTCTTACATAAGTAATACTAAGAGTCATTGTAGCAGTTCCTGCAACAGTAATTTGTTTTGAAATAGCAGTAATATAGCCAAATCTAGAATTTGTCATATCTAAAAAAGTATACCCAACCTTAATAGAAGGATCAAAATCACATACAACAGTCATATTTTTCAATCTGGCATTAATAATCCTTAGAAAATATCTACAATATTCAAAAAGTCCATTTATCTTAGAATTATTGACATTATTATTAGGATTTTTTTTCAAATTAATGTTTGGATTTGCTACCGTATTAGATTCAAATAACCCAAATTGATCTAAAAGTTTTCCATCACAATAGGCAAATTGCTCTAAGCCAGGAACAATAGGTAAACCATTAACAGAATAATTAGTAAAAACTTTTGTAATTAAATTATCGGTTGTTTCAGAATAAGTATTAGAAATAATATTTAAATTGCTACTTAAAACCATGCTAACATCTGGGCTATTCACATTTTGAGGATTAACAGGGTCATATGCAGAAAAAGCTATATTAGGATTATATATAACGGTATTATTATACTGTGGAGAACGGATATAAAATGTCCCAGAAGAGGATTCAAAAAGTTCTACAAAAGTATTTTTTCTAATTTCTTCCAAAATTTCATATGGAGTTTTAAGTTCTGGACTAAATTTCGCAGTAAAAACAGCAGCCAAAAATATAAAATATGCCTTTAAATTTTGTATACTTGGGTCAATGACAACTGGGCGATTAGAAGTAGTCGTACCAACTTGTCCTGGAATATTAACTAAAGTACTTTGAAATACTGAGGGAACAATACCAGTACCTGTTGACATGACTTCTGCCTGAATTTGACCTGGGGCATCTCCTGCAAAGTCAACAATATCCAAGGGTTCCATATAATTGAATCCTTGTCTTTTCATAACACATGCCAATAAATAAGATGGAATATTAAATAAATTTGCTGGATAGGTATTTCCAACAATTAATGAAGATATATTAGCAAAACTGTTATTCAATACTGGAACGCCATCATTTATACTCGAAGTCTGAAAATCAATTCGAAAAACCAAATCAAATAAATCCTGAATAATAGCAGCTATTGATTTACCTGCATATACGGTTTGAAATCCAGAAAGTGTCTTCATGTCTAATAATTCGCCTAATTGATATAACGCTCCTGTTAGATAGGAGGGTTTCATCAATCGTTTATTACATCCAAGTAATCTAGACCAACCATTTCCAGATACAACTACTCTATCAACTTGGTCAATGGCACGAACAGGTATTTTTTTCATCACAAATCCATTAATTTCATTTGAAAAAAATGGTTGCCCATTCAACATGGGGGAAGTAAGAACTGTTTCATATCTAAGATGTGGATCTTCTGGACTAATACCATTCGCTGTATTACTAAAAGAACCTAGTAAAGAGGGAGGTGGAGTTTGAACAAAATAAGGAAGAGGATTATTTGGTAACTCAGTTCGTGTATTGTTTGGGAAAAAAAGTCCTGTTACATCTGTTATGGGAGTAGTATTTTTATAAATATAAACTGTAATAAAATCATACTCTTGAATTAAATCACTTAATTTTAAACCTGGAATTTGGTGTAAAACTCCGTTTAAATTAGGATTTTGTACTGTTAATTGTGGATAACCAAGACCCCTATTCTTTTTTGCAACTATAATATTTTCAATAGGATCATTTGCCTTAATACCTAAAACTTCTTCATCTAGGGCGGCATTAAAACTTACCCCTTTAGCAGTATCTGCATTAGCCTCATAAGTTGCTAACCTATCAAATGCATTGGTAGTGTCGGATGAAAATGCCAATCCTGTTGTATTACCATTGGGAGGAGCTGGAACTTTTAAACTGGAATCAATCAGACTGAAACTTGATGCTAGATCCTGTAACTCCAAAGACCAAGAATACGTTGTTTCATCAATATTCTGCTCAAATGAATAGGAAACAACAAAACGAGAAATATCATACTTAGTAAAAAATTTTGTATCATCTAAAGTAGTCTGCCATGCAGAAAATGATTCTAATTGGGGAGTATTTGGTGGTACAGTGGGCTTAATAACAGGAATAAAATCAGGCGTATATTTATATAAAAACGCCTTAATTACAATATATTCCAGATTTGTTTGATTATCATTAGACATAATTAGAATTTTTGTAACAAACTATTAATTTTTGCATTAGCTTGATTTAAAGGAATATTTAGGATATTTTGTAATCGACCTATTGCTCCCTGTACTAAGCCATTATTAGTAGTAGAAAGTGAAAAGTCCTCAATAGCAAATTGCTGTCCAGTTAAAAGTTGGAAATTTAAGGTATAAGTAAATTCATTCAAATGACCTGTTGATGCTTCTACATCAAGTAATGTAATAAAACCTTGATACAATTGTGTTTTGTAGAAAAGTGTACTCAGTTTATTATTTTTTTCATATTGCTGTTTCAAGAAAAGAAGTTCTTGATAAGCTGTTTGACCAGCTGATGCGCCTGTAAGGACAAGCATTTCAGGAGCATTATACCAAACCTGATACTGCACACCACTCTGAGTTGCCAGCGGAGCAAAACTCACATTCTTTGTAATCTTCATTTGGCGAGGATTTACATAGAATTTTAAATCATTTAATTGTAGGGGATATATATTTGCCATTTAATTTTTACCTTATTTTTTCTTAGAACGTGCGCCATTTTTAATTTCATCCATATGCATTGCAACATCTATAATTGTTCCTGTCACCCCACCTCCTGCAAAACCTCGTGCTGCAATTCCTAAACCACCATTATTCAGACCATATTTTGTAAAAGCGTTAGTAAGCTTGTTTATGGCTACTGTATTCCAGCCTGTGGCTTCAATTTGTTTATCCCTTCCAACTTTTGTCGCTTCCGAAGCTAACTTATCTGCCTTAGCTTTATCTTTTGCAGATTCTGGCATTGCTGCCCATCCTGTTAATGTCTCAAGTTGAGGAACCATACGAGCACCTAGGCCACCCATTCCAATATCTTTCATTAGACTCGATCTCATTGCATTTCTTCTAAAATTGGCATCAGGACCTTTATCAGTACCAGCTTGTGCCATAATCATTTTTACATAATTATTTATTAATGCAGGAGCATCACTAAGGGAGGCTCCCTTAGCAAAAGGATCTTCTTCGGGTGGGAGTTGCCCATTATGTGTTGCAGCAAACATTCCAGACAATTTTTCAAAACTTTGCCCACCTTCAGCACCACCAATTGTTTGAAGAGCTTGTTTTTGTTCTTCAACACCTGGAAAAAACTTTTTTAAACCAGTGGAAAGTCCTAAAAGTGTTCCAGCAGCTATATTCCCATCTAGTGTAAAACCACGAAAAGATTTTTGTAGATCAAGAAACATCTCTGCAGAATCTTTTTGATTAACTTCCAACCGTGACATTGCTATTCTACTTACACCAAAAACATTATTTAAACCCTCTAAATCTAACCCTAAAGAACGAGAACTCTTAGAAAACATTTCCATTTCTTCGTTAGCATCTGGCATAATGGTTCCAAATGCACTTAATGTATTTTGAAATTTTTGTATATTTTTAGGATCAAGAGATTCATTTAGTAATGCTGGGGATGCTGCCAATGAACCCAATGCTTTACGACCCGCTGCTACACCAAGTATCCCAGAATACGCCCCGCCAAATAAATCTTGTCGAGCATCTTCACTTGCTGATCCTTTAATCCCCAAACCAAATCCTGCGGCAGTTAAACCAGCAGAACTACGCCCCAACTCAGCCTGACGTTCACTTAAGGAAACAGCAGCCTTAGCTGCAAGTTCTAAAGCAGCTATAAAGAAACCAACTCCAGTAGCCGATTCTGTCACGAGAGTACCAATTCCAGCTAAAGCAACACCTACTTCAGGCAAGGCAGTACCAACTGCTCTAGTAATACCACCATGTAATCTTCCAGTTGTTGAAAGAGTAGCTTGTTGGCCCTCATGCTTTTTTAAGGCATCTTCTTCCTGTTTTCGATATTTCTCTCTTATTGAAGCAATATTTTTTAATCCATCTTCTGTTCTTCGAGCTTTATCCATCTCAGCATCTTGTTCTCGTCTAATGTCTTTAATTCGTTGATCGTGTTGTTTACTTAATATACCTGCATGTGATGAAGCATATTGGGTAGCCTTTTTCCAATAATCTTCTTCTCCAGCAGTAATGCTATTAATAAATTTTAAATGTTTATTAAAATTTTTCTCCATCAATGCATCTAATTGAGAAGCAAGATCTAATTGAGCTTTAGAAGATGATTCTGAAGATTGTAATGGTTGCCCGTTAGGACCTAATATATCTGCCAATGGAATGTACCTCAGTTGGAATTAACTACCTAGGTGAGAACTACTTGTTTTTAAGCTTTTTGAATAACATCTAATTCAGAATAGTGCTTAGGATCATCCATCATAGCCTGGAGTTCTTCAGGAGTGTATTTCCCCTTAAGATCATCAGCCATTTGTTCAAATAATACATCTGGAGTACTTATCGTTTTCTCAGTATCTTTCTCATCAAAAACTTTATGAGCTATGTCTGGATTAATAAAACGGCATAAGAGCTTAATTGTATCAAATTCATCTTGTTGATCTTTATAATGATTTATTAAAGTCCAGTAGAATTCAGAAGGAGAGAGTGCAGCTATTTCAGGAGAGAAAGGAGAAAGACTAAGAGCCTTGGAAACTAACCAAAGTTCTCTATTCGGAGGATCATTTACTTTTTTTTTAATTCTTCTAAGGCAACTTGCTGAGGCTGAGAAAGACTATCAAATTGAGTATAAATTTCATTAAACAATGGAGTTTGAAGAGAAGAATAAAATTCTTTTGATTGTTCCAAAGTAATAGGCTCATTATTGATATGAGATGTGGCATAAATTAAAAAACCTAGTTGCATAATAAGACCACGATAAGAAGCATCATTATTTAACGAACTTGGAATTTCAGCCAATGCCTTTTGTGTCTCCACTGTAGAAAGAGAATGCAATGTGACAGTCAAATCTTTTGTTACTTCTACCTGTTTCGTTACTTTACCAATACTACCAAATATTTTCAAGTCCATATCTTATCTCCTTTAGCGTTTCTTATTTCTTATTGGATTTACTTGTCAAATATAAAGCTGCACCAACCGTTGCTCCTACAACAAATCCCTGTTCGACACCTTTATAGTGAGCTTCCCGACGAATAGCATAATTAAGTCTTGCTTCTGCACCTTGTCGCTTTACTTCATCGTAGCATCTATCGGCAACTTCATCATTCTCTAGATATTGTTCTCGTGTATAACCTAATTCTGTGATAACTTTATTTAACTCTATAACAGGTGGTTTTTCGCCCCACCAAGAACAATAGATAATCCCAAGAACACAAAATACCATGAATCCCAGCAAAACCATCATCAGTGGATCAATCATATTTGTTGCCTCCCTTTCTTCTATACTTAAGTATATCATATAAAGGGAGTTTTGTCAACTACTATTTTAATGCTATTTTTAGGCTGGTTCTCCAACTACGGTAGAGCCTGTGTAACCAAAATCAACTGCTTCCATGACTCGAAGATCGCCGCCATTGATATTGTATGTTGCACCAACGCTATGAATCCAAACACCTGTAAAGATGGTTGATTTTGTAGGTACGCCTGATCCTGCTGGAGCAATTTCTTGCTTCAAAATACCAATAGGAGCATTGTTATTAACAATATCGTCACCAGAGATGCCAAGTGTTTCCAATACATCTGAAACATACAACATTACACGATCTGCATGAAGAGAATATTCATCAACGGTACGAGGCAAACGCTCAACTGGTTTACCTTGCTGATCACTATCCAGTTCAAATCGAAAATCTGTATTTCGACGTTGAGTTTGGGTAAATGACTGAACAGCACCAATCTTTGAACTCTTTGTAGCGAGAGCTAAAAGAGCTGTTGGGTTATTTAGAGTTGTTGAGTCTAGACTCTTTGGTAGTACGAAGAGTGATACACTAGTAGACAGCCTTGCAATTGTATTTCCTAATTCAGCCATTGTGATTCTCCTTAAATTTCTTAAATTTCTTCTAAACTAGTCTTACACTAAGTTCAATCCAAGTGTGATTAGAATTGTGTCAAGTTCCAATACTGGTTGAATACCTACTTGAAGCAGAATCTGAGTAGGCTGTAATGGATTTACTGTTGCTGTAGGCTGTATGAATGAATTGATAATATCAGAGTCTTCAATAGTCTGCAGAATTGCTCCTGTAACAGTTTCAACCTGTGAGGGAGTATTTGTAAGCAGCTTCTGTCCAATAAAAATTGGATCGAGAAGTCCACGAAGTGTCTGAGCTACATAGTCAGTAATTTCTGTGACCTGATAGAGCTGATTCAAGATTGTATCGAACTCTGAGGTTGTTCCAAAGATAACCTTTGGTGAACCACTGATATTGTCAACAATGAGTACTCCACCGTTTGACAGAATTACTTTCTCTGCTTGTGCTAATGTATTTGTAGTAGAGATACCAGAGACGATCTCACGAGTAAGTGGCTGTGCAACGTCAAATGATGGATTTGTTCGAAGAGCAGCAAGAGCTGCAGCCATCATTGTTCCATCAACGACTGATGGAAGAGTGTTTGTACCAACAAACATTGAGTAAGTTGTGTTGGTCTGGTTAACTATAACTACACGATTGCTAGAAGCGGCTGTTGCATATCCAAGCATTGTTGCATCACTAGGATTTGAAACAGCAGAGAAACCAATGAAAGTAGTTCTTTCTAATCGATTAATTGTGCTTGAAGCTGTTTCGACATGAGCTGTTAGATCTGGAATAAGCATTGCATTATCTGCAGCATCCAGAGAAACAACGATATTAATATTAGGAATGAAAAGCTTTTGGAGAGCTGCACGAACCTGAGAAGCGTTCGATCCATCAGCTGGATTCATTTGCATTAAACAAATAATGCTGGCCCCATTTAGCTGAGCAAGTTGTGCTGCAACTGGCAGAGTCCATGCACCATTCATATTAGCAGTTTGGCTATCACCACCACCAACAGTTCCCATTGCATTTGTAATCGTTCCAAAATTCTGTACAAAGAAGAATTGAGGTTGGAATGAATTCTGTCCATCACCCAATGCTTTTGCCCATTCATAGTTGGCGAAATATTTAACGCCGAGCAAAGGACGACGAGGAGTAGAAACTAATGATCCAGAAACAAAACCAAGGATCGTATTTGCAGTTCCATTCTCAATTGCGATTGAAGAATTATTTGTAGCAGTTGTAGCAATAGTGAGAGCACCAGAAGGTGATGTCCCAGGAACTACTGTTACCATATTTGTATCTAATGTCACTGCACCAGTAAGAGCAAGTAATCGTCCCTGAACAGTTGCACTTGTATTAGTTGTAACACTTGCTTGAGCAATAATTGTACCTTTGAATGCTGTTGTAGTACCAAGGGTAGCAGAACTTCCAACCTGCCAATAAACGTTACCAGCAGATGCACCATTGATAAGAAGGACGGAAGAAGCAGAAGCGGTTGTCAGTGTGGACCCAATTTGGAATACCCACTGTGCATTAGGATCTCCAGCAGCATCTAATGTCAATGCTCCTGTTAATTGAGCTGAAGATGTAAATTTATAAACTCCAGGCATAAGTGTTGGAACTGTACCACCTGTTCCTAATACTTGACCTGATAGGTTTGTCCCACCTGGAAGAGCTGCAAAAGCAGTGTAAGCGGTATTAGCATCAGCTAAAGCTGTTGCTGCTGCAGGATTGCCATTATTTGTAGTTCCTGTAACTGTAGGAGAACCAGTAATCGAACCAGCTGGACTCAATGCTACATCACCAGTAAGAGTTGTGCTTCCTGTATTTGTAATTGTAGAACTGGCGATAACGGCATATGTAGAAGCAGTACCAAGAGCAGGTACTGGAACTTCGGGAGACGATGCAATAGCAGCGATAGAATTAGCTGTAAAATATGCATTCAATGTAGCAACAACTTCATCAGCTGTAGTTTCTGTAGTAAAAGTAATAGTTTGAATTGGACCATTAGCAACAGACAGTTGAAAAGTCTTTCCGCTAAGACCTGCATAAGGATCAGATGTAGTACCTGTTAACGAAATAGCTCCATTAAGCCAACCAATCCCACCTGAAATTGGAGTAGCACTATAATCAACACCTGCAACATATGTAGCAAAGTTCTGATCAGTAATTGTTGTTCCATCAAGAACAGTGGCTGTATGTGCAAGAGCATCATTATTTGTTGCACCACGAATAACAGTTTCACCTGTGACTAAATTGGTTAAGCGACCAGTACCAATAAAGGCAGTAACTCTTATTCCTCCAGTGACGGAAGCTAAAAGTTGTTGCTGTACTTGATCATAAACTCCTGGTAGTACTGGTTGATTATTAATTGAAGGCATTGGTGAATCTCCTTAACAAAGATTTTAAATCGATTTAGATACAAAAAATTGAGAGTAAACAACATTATCCTGCGTCTTGAACGTAGTGCTCCTATATTAACACGGAAATATTATACTTTTTGAACTATTTTTATTGTTATCTACTACCTTAAGAAACAGTCAAAGAAAGGGGTAAAGTACCTGTGCCATTAGCATTGGTTGCGCCTAAAATAACATCATATGTGCCAGGGACAGTTGGTGTACCATCTATAAGGCCATTAGAGACATCTAGGGAGACTCCAGAAGGCAATCCAGTAGCTGAATAGGATGTAGGGCTATTTATAGCCGTTATTTGATAGCTAAAGGGGATTCCACCAACTGTAGACCAATTATAAAATAAAGGACTATTTATAACTGGAATAGGACCTGTAAGGGGAATTGTAATATTGAGGCTGGAAATATTTGTAATCTCCAGGTTATCAGACCATTCGCAATATACTCTTAAAATAAAGTGGCTCTCAATATAGATTCGTTGGTTCTGGGCGATCCTAGTCTCAGTAGGCATAGTACGATCAATCATCTCTATACCATTTACAGCCAACTGATGCCTAATTTCGGACATATTATTATAAATCAAATCAATAATCTTATCCCTAGCTAAGGTATCATCAATAACGTATACTTTGATATTAATGTTAACTACTAGGCTTGAAAAGATCTCATCTGTGATAACCACGTTTGAAGCATTCTTAGTTTCAAAGCTATCTTCAGGCCCAAGATAACGAGTCTCGCTGGCACTAGCCGTATCTACAATGATCATAGGCCAATCCTGATAATCTTGTGGAACAGCATCCCCAATAAAAATCTCAGAGTTATCATGATCCCAAAGACCACCCTCACGTAGAGCAGGAGATGAGAATTTTAAAACCTTTGAAGTGGTTCCTAAAAGAATAGAGTTTCCTGCGATCCCAGGAGTTGTAGCAGTAATTTTTAGGACATTTGGAATTGAGTTTGTTGTAGCTGCGACCAAAAGTGTAATATTATGAGCATTAATATATGCGACCAAATTTGCTAAAGTAATCTGCTGCGTTAATCCAATCACAACATCTACACCAAAGGTAATTACATTTACGCCTATGGTAATAGTATCATTGGTAAGAGGATTTCCATAAAATTGAAGAGTAGCTGCAGAAGCGGTTTCAATATAATTATATTCAAATGGAGGCACTACAGCTAAATTATTTTGAGGAGCAAAGATATCCCTTAGCTCAGTAATAACAGCATTTCTTACTCTTGTAAGAATTAAATATGGATTAGAGTTTGCCATGATTAGAGTCCACTAGCGAGTTTGTATACTATTGATCCACGTTCTACTTCAGCCATCTCGAAATCCTGATGTGTAACATAATGCTTCCATCGACGAGGAAAGACTTCAGTAATAAAAAATCTCTCATTGTTTCTTCGAACAATTAAATCTCCAGGAGTCAATAAAGGCTCATGGGCTGTCCAAGAATGAGGTTTATAAATTCGTTGCTGACCATAATCAGTAAGAGCTAAATCAGTTGGCCCACTTGAAAGCAAACTTACAACTATTTCAATAGGTTGAAAATATCCATAGTAAGGTCCACCAATATTATCACCAGTTAAATTAGCATCAGAAGCAATCCATCCTGTACCATAACAGATTTCATCTTCATGTTGAGCATTGGTATGACGAATAGGATCAAATTTTGGGCAACGTTGACCTTCATAGCGTCTTTTATAAAGTAGTACTCGTTCACCACTCATATTCAAGATCCATTTATCTTTCTCTCGAATAGAAAGGAAGTACCACTCAAGGCTATCAGGCCCGAACTGTGATTGATCTGGCAAAATTTGGAATGAATCACCCATTATCTTAACTCCATTTTGTTATCTTACTCTACGAGCTACAAGTCTGCCAGATATAGCTGGTGTTCCAGCACTATAGACAGATAAAATTTTTGCATAGTAGGTTGTTGTACTAGCTAATGAAACTCTATAATTTGGGATAGAACAACTTAATGCTAAAGGAGTTGTACTTGAAGAAGCAAATTGTTCAACTAATTTATTATTTCCTGTTGCTAAACCAGATGAACTATTACCTGAATTAGGACTAATCCCGATAACTACTGCTGACCAAGTACTAACATTTGCTTCTGAAACAGCCATAAATGTAACATCCCAATCTCCTGCTGTAAGAGATATACTAGTCATATCTGACCAAGTATTCGAAGCTGCAAATGAGAATGCTGAAGTTACAACAGATTCAATATATTCCCCAACATTTCCAGCTGCAGCATTATCGTTAGTTGCTGTACCAACAATTCCACCAGTAGCAGAAATTGATCCTGCTGTTACAATGTTACCTGTTACCCCATCAACGGTATAAAGATTGCCCATATTTTATCCTCTTATATAATCTCTTCTATAATTATCTGACCATAAACGTTGGGGAACACAACTTGACTAGCGTTGTCTCCACTTGCATATTGTGCTGAATAAATATGTGGTGAAGCATCACCAGGAGTAAAAATATATGTCATGAATATTGTGCCTTGAAGTGCGCCCTGTCCCACATCATTAGTATGTGACCAATTTGCAAGTATATTGCCACTAGTGTTTACTCCATCCATGGCGATAGTTCCTTGGATAGCATTCGCTGGATTAACAGTATAGCCATCAGCTGATACAGTTACTTTTACACGATGTGTTGGATCAGCCATTGTAAAAGACTGAACAATAGATGTATCACTAAATGTACTGCTTGTAGTGAAAGGACTTCCACCAAAAGAGGCTAACACTGTAGGAGTAAAACTTGGATTACTGATAGCTGCCCAACTTAAATTACCACTACCATCATTCTGGAGGAATGTATTTGCTGCACCCTGACTAACTGGAAATTTAAGCGTATAATCAGTAGCAATTCCTGTTGGAGCCTCAAGACTGACTGTAAAACCAGTATTTGAATCAAATGCTATTGTATTATTAAAGGTAACATCAATTCCTGCTTCTACCTGAAGAACACCTAATGTTTGAATTCTTGCTGGATTTGTATTAGTATTAAATACTATTAAAGGTGAACCATTCGTCTTTTCTATCGAAATAGCTGTTGAACTGTCAGCAAATGCCCTAATTACCATGTCACCAGTTGCTCCTGTGATAAGGTCTGAATTAAGAGCACCAGTAAGAGTTACATTACTTGCTGCTAATGTTGTACCATCCCATGTAAGATTGGGAGAAGCACCAAATACTCCAGAGTTATTAAACTGTAATTGTGTATTAGCACCAAAAGGTAAACCACCACCTATTTCTGCCCATGCTCCATTTTGGTATTCCCATAATTGAAATAAATCTGTAACGTATACAAGTAAGCCTTCAGCTGGAGATGTAATAGCATCTCTTTGAGCTGCTGTCATTCTTGGAGGTAAAAATCCACGACTTATTGAGGTGATATCAACTGAAGCACTTGCATCAGGTGTTAATGTTCCAACACCTATTTGTCCAAAACCTGGGTTAGATCCTGACATGAAGATATTACCACCACGTAGTCCATTATACCCATCAGTTAAAGTAATATTTCCACCTGTAGCACTACCAGCGACTGTACCGCCAGAAGTCATAAGGATATTTCCACCTATAGCTGCCTTAGTTAAAGAAAAACCAGAAGTAAGAATAATATCTCCACCCTTACTATGACCAGTAGCATTACCCTGGTGTGTTCCTCCAGTTAAGGTAACATTACCACCCTCAGAATTACTATTAACAACTTGTCCAGCAGTTAAAGTAATCCCACCACCAAGTGAATCTCCTATACTAGGATAAATATCTGGTTTTGTTAATGTAATAGTCCCTGAACCACTGGTAGTAGGATCACCATTTATAGTAAGTTGATCACTTGAATTATTCCAAATGAAATTATCCGTACCACCAAAAGCACCAGAGTTATTAAATTGAACATCTCCATTAGAACCTGCTGGAGTTGTAGGAATACTTATTGAAGCAATTGTAAGTGTATTTCCAGAAGGAGTAATAGTAATATTAGCTCCAGCAACTAGCGATACCCAACTTAAATTACCAGAGCCATCATTTGTTAATGCTCCAGGTCCTGGAGTTGCAGGAAAAGTTAAAGAATAAGGGGCAGTTAATGGAGGAGTGAGTATGCTTATAGCATTTGATGTAGTATTTATAACACCAATCTGATTTGCATTCTGCTCTGTAATCCAAATATTATTATCAGGGCCAAGACATATCCCAAATGGTTGACTACTTAATGTTGGAACAAAATACTGATTAATAGAGATACCAGAAGTATTAATTACAATAATTTTATTCGTAGGACCTTCTGTACCCCATAAATTACTATCAGGACCAGTACAAATACTATAAATAGGATTAGGAGAAGTATATTGGGTTATGATACCTGAAGTAGTACTTTTATTTATACGACTACCACCCGTATCAACCCACCATAAGTTATTATCAGATCCAACACAAATTGAATTTGGTCCAGGTCCACTATTTGAATAAAGAGGAATAGGATAAGATGTAAAACTTCCAGAAGGAGTAACAGTACCAAGAAAAGCTCCATTAGAACCAGCAAACCAAAGGTTTCCATCTGGGCCTAAACAAATACTCACAGGATTAACACCAAAAGGAATTGGATACTCAGTAACAACTCCAGCAGGAGTAACTTTGGCAATAATCTGTTGATTATACTCTGTAAACCACACATTTCCATCTGGACCTGCACAAATTCCTAGATAATACTGGAAACCTCCATCAGATGGGATGGGATAGGAGGTAACAACTCCAGCAGTGGTTATCTTACTAACGGAATTCGATGAACCTATAAACCATAAATTACCATCAGGTCCTGAACAAATTGCAAAAGGATATTGTGCATTACCAACAGTAGGATATTCTGCTGTAAAAACTCCTAAAGGAGTTACTACACCAATTTTACCTGTTGAAGGCGCACCCTGTTCTGTAAACCATAAATTACCATCAGGTCCTGAACAAATACCTGTAGGAGAAGATCCACCAGTAGGAACTATATATTGTGCAATAAAATTAGTTGTAAGAGCAAGAGTTGAAATAGACAATGGGGATGCACTACTAATTGTCCCAATTGATGTCAAAGTACCAGCAACGGATACATCTCCAGGAAATGCGAAATTATCAGCAGGATTAGTACTTAGCTTTGAAGGCGTAAGTGTACCATCCATTGCTTGTGTAGTTAAATTAATTTCTGTTGTGCCCATTGGGTTACTCCGATTTTTAAACATAACAGCAGAACCTCCCTATTAGGAGGTCCTACTGCACGTTTAGGTAAGATTTTTTGAAATTACTTAGACAGGCTTTTAATTAAAATTTCTAGACTTTCAAGAGCCCCTTCGAGTTTCGTCCCTCGAATTTTTAGCCCTTCAAATTCCTGCTGATGACGAAGCATTTCTTTCTTCACTTGTTCAAGCTGTGCAGTAAAGTTAGCTTTTTGTAAATTAGCGGCATCAACACCTGGATTTACAACTGGAATCTCTACAACTGTTGCATCAACGGCTTTCTGTTCATTGTCACTCATGGCTTTTCTCTCCTATTAATTAGTATCTTGAGATGATCTCTCATTTTTAAGTATACCACATGTCTTATTTCTCTGCAACTACTAAATATATTGTTATTTACTTCTGATAATTAACCAAGATAACGCTACCAATTGTAGGAGCAGCATTAAAGGTAATTATAGCCCCAGAGATTGTGTAGTCATTACCACCACCAACATTCTGAAGCAGACCATTTAAGAATACACACTCAGTCCCGACCCCTGGTGTAAAAGCTAATGTAAAGACAGCATTCACACCATCGATTGCTCCAGATGGAACTTCACGAGTAACAAAGTTAGCAGGTCCAAAAGAGGGAGCCCATGTTCCATTACCACTTGCATCAGAAGTAAGGACATCTCCAGCTGTAGGAGCTGTTGTGATTTGAATAGCAGTAAGAACTGCTTTGTTGGCTGTAACTAGACCATTAGAGGGGCCAGTTCCTGTTAGAGTAAGATTACCACCCTTACCAGGATGGAAAGCAGTTAAAGTAATATCTCCACCAATACACTCATTTGCGTTTGGATTGCCTGTTGTTAGTGTTATACTTCCACCATGAACGGAGGGAGATGTACCATTACCAAAAGGTTGATCCCCCGATGTAAGTAAGATGCTTCCACCTGTTACCTGACCACCAAATGCTCCATTTCCTGATGTAAGAGTAAGACTTCCACCATTGGCATTTCCACCAATTGTACCGTTTCCTGATGTTAATGTGATACTACCACCAGTAGCATTTGCAGGAGCACTACTTGATGTAAGTAAGATGCTTCCACCTGTTGAACTGTTGCCAGAATCAGCCCCAGCTGTTAAGGTAATACCACCACCAACGGTACTTCCACCACTTGAGCTATTTGAACCAGAGGTAAGTAAAAGACTTCCACCAGTATTTGTAAGATTGCTTCCACCACTTATATTACCAGTTGAGAGTGTAAGACTTCCACCCGTTAAATTCGTATTCTGATCTACTGTAGTTAATAATAGATTTGGTCCTGTCTGAACATCAGCCCCAAGAGTTAAATTACCATCAAGGGAAACTGAATCATTGGGGAAATGGGTCGTAAGTACTGTACCTGTTCTATCCCAGAAGTCTTCAGAGGATACAGCAGCATCTACATATGCTTTTGTAGCAGCGTCTTGTGGATTAACTGGATCTGTTACATTCTCGATTAATCCTGCAACTGTTAAATTTCCACTAGGATCAAATAACCAACTTTCACCATTAACCTGTAGTAAAAGTCCAGATGAATTGCCTTGAATTAAAGCATATGTAACAGATTGATTTGAATTATTAAAATAGAGATGTCCAGCGGTATCATTATTAATAGAGATATTAGCCTGTGCTGCTGCACCAAATACAGCAAGCTCTTCATTATTAATAAAAGTCAAATTTGGACTTGCACCGAAAGCTCCACCATTATTATATTGGATCTGAGTATTAGAACCAGCTGGGGTTGTTGGATGTGTATCTACATAGTTCTTAGTAGCTGCATCTTGAGGTGCTGTTGGATCAGCGACATTATGAATCTGATTATTATTAAAATTACCAGTACCATTAACATCTAATGTGGCTATTGGTGCAACTACCCCATTTCCATATCCAACACTTAAAGATACTGGAGAATTGAAGCTTCCATCTAAGTTAAAATTCCATGTTTGAATTGATCCACTTGTGTTAACAGAAATAGAACCTCCACCAATATTACCATTTGATTGGAGTTCAAAGCCACCTGCAGAAAGAAGTAAATTACCAAAAACAGTTGATCCATCTGAAGAACGTGATTCAATTGTTGTCTCAGCTGGAGAATCGTTGTAGAATGTTAGATCACCATGTCCAGACGTATTTGGTACATTATGAATAGCAACAGGACCACCAGTTGTAAAACTTCCATCAACATCAGAAAATAACCAATTATAAGAAGGTGTAGATAATTTAATTCCCTGACCAGCCTGTAACTGGATCAGATGAAGATTATCATTAACAAGTTGTTGAATTTCTCCATAGGTAGTAGATTCAGTAGAATCTGTCCAAGCAATTTCACCACCTGCATCTGCCTGAAAAATAAGGTCGGGTACAACAGCACTTGCTGGAGCAGTGACTAATTTTAAATAATCTGTATTGGTAGGACCAATAACCACTGTTGATGGAGTCGTTAAAACTCCAGTTGTATCAAAGAGCCAAGTCTGAGGAGTAACATTACTATTAGAAACGAGTCGTAAAGCATCTGTTCCATTAATAATTGAAAACCCAGGTATACTAGCTATCTCAAGTACAGTTGCTCCAGCTTCAAGATATATTGCATCAGAATTGAGAAGATGAATACCTTGTCCTGTAACCCATGTAAAATTAGGGTCAGCACCAAATACACCATTATTATTAAATTGAACATCTGTATTAGAACCAGCAACTGTATGAGAACCACCATCTACATAGTTCTTAGTGGCTGCATCTTGAGGATTAACAGGATCTACAACATTTACAATGTTATGTGTAGAAGCATCAACTACATTTGAAGGAGCACTTGGTAAAAGTAAAACATCACCAGTAGCTCTTAAAACTAATGCTGCACCACCTGCACCCACTGCTGCCTGAAGTGATAAATCATCACCTGGATTTGAATTTAATTGAGCGTTACCTGATCCGTTACCACCAAAAATCCAATAACCTATTGATTGCTCAGAAAGAACTGAACCTTTTGGCAGAGTTAAAACCCCACTGTTATCAAATGTCCATGTTTGTGGTGTTCCTGCGAAATTTGTAACTATCCAAAGAGGATTTCGTGAAAATAATCTAGACACATTATCAGGTTGTTCATAGCCAACATAAAGCTCATCCGTACCCGAAAAATCAAAACGTAATTGTGATTCAATGGATGATCCCTCAATAGCTACTACGCCAGCAGCTTGTGGTCTAAGAAGTAGATCACCTGTGGAATCAATCTCAGTTACATGAAGGATTGTATCAACGGTAACATCATTAGTAAAATGTCCAGTACCATTAACTTCCAACTCTGCATCTGGAGTAGTCGTCCCAATACCGACTTTATCTCCAATATTATGTGGATACAAATAGCCATTGATGAGATCTCGATCCCATGTATTTTCAACTGACACAGAAGCATCGACGTATGCTTTTGTTGCAGCATCTTGGGGAACAGTAGGATCAGTAAGATTAATAATCTTATTGTTATGAACATCAACCTGTCCATTCAGTGAAGAAGTTCCTGTAACAGTCAATGGACCAGCTGTTAATGTGAGCCCTGCAAATGTTGGACTATTAGTTGGACCAATTGGTTGAGGAGTTGTTAAAGTAACAGGACCAGTTATAGGTAAGCCAACAGTTCCATTAACAAGAACTTCATTGGCTGTACCAGTAAGAGAAGTAACTGCTGCACCTTCTAAAATTGGAAGGAAAGAACCAAATTGTGCAGCTCCAACAGTAAAACCAGTATTACTAGCAACAATCAGATGTGTCATGTCTACAACATCTGTAACAATGGATTTTATAGCACCTTGAATAAGATATGCACCTTGCACAAGACCAGTTGTATCAGAAACAGTAATAGTATGATCAAAGGTAGCATTAGAAGCCCATCCCGTCATAGGAGTTACAACTAAATGAGTGCTATCAGTGACAGATACAATTGTAGTAGAATTAAGACCCTGAGTGAGTACAACCCCAGGACCCATGCCCAATGTAGAAGAAACTACTAAATGAGTGCTATCAGTGACAGCATCAATATTAAAAGGAATAGATGCTACTGCTGGAGGAGCAGAAACAACTAATCCTGCAGTATTAGCAACAACTAAATGAGTAGAATCAGTTACTGATACAATAGACGTTACAGTAAGCCCCTGGGTAATCACATCTCCAGCACTCATGCCAGCTGTATTTGTAACAAATAAAGTTCCAGGAGCCCCTGGTGTAATGGAAATGATGCCAAAATCAACAGATGCAATACCTTGCCCGATAAATCCTGCAGTATTAGCAACAACTAAATGAGTACTATTAGGGATAGATGAAACAGTAGTAATAGGAGAAATAGGAAAAACATTTGGGCCTTGAAAAATTGCCTCACCTGCAAGAATTCCAGTTGTAGAAGAAACTACTAAATGGGTGCTATCAGTAACCGATAAAACATAAAAAGAAGCATTTGCAATTGCAGAAATTGTAATTAGAGTTTCTGCATCAACAAATAAATCATTAAGTGTAGTATTCCAAATCAAACGTCCTGCTTCACCAGGAAGAGGATTAAAAGCTAAATTTTCAATTCTAAAATTAGATACAGGGAAATTATTGAAATCTAGGGGAGAATTAATTATAAGACCAGAAGATGGAATAGCCCCAGATGCAAGTTTAGCAGCAGTAACCGATCCATCGGCTAAAAGTGCTGTACCGATAGAGCCTGGAAAGATTTGTTCATTACCGTTAATGTGTGCGAAATTTAATGGCATATATTATTATCCTTAGAATTTCAAATAATCGACACGAATATAATCTGTGGAAAGAGGAGCTGAAACGAGGGTAAATTGCTGAGGTATGTTTAATGTGTAATCCACTCCAGCCATCAACTTTACTCCATTTAAGAATACTGCAAGTGTACCAAGCTTAAAAGGGTTAGTAGTTACAAACAAAGTATTGATACCATTTAAAGCACCACTTGGAATCTCACCATTAACCAAATCATTTACTTCAACCTGAGTAGGGAATGGCTGCTCAACGAATTGAGAAAAGGACATATCCTGAACAGGAGCAGTAATATCTATGCTGCTCTCATTATTTCCATTATCAAGTGCTGTAACCTTATAATACCAAGTGATTCCAAAGGTGTATGGAACATTATCAACGAATGAGGTTACATTAGCTGGGGTAGATCCAATCAATTGGAAACTACTATTATCTGTAGGGGAGCTACTTCTATATACCTTATAAAGAACGATATTTGGTTCTACATTTGCAGCCCATTGAATAATAAATCCACGATTGGCAAGTAAGTTGGTTGCTCGAATACCCTGTACTTGAGCAGGACCTACAGGCGTAGTAGCTGATCCTAGAGTTGTAAAAGCAGTTTCAGCCAAAACACTGTTACGTGCTTTTACTTGAGCAAAATAAATTGTGTTTGGAAGAATATTCTGAAGGATATATGAGTTATCAGTGATCCAGGGAGAGGTAGTCACATTAAAGACAAAAGAAGGATCAGTAGAGTACTGAACCTGATACTCTGTCTCATCACTATTAAAATTTGGAAGCCAATTAGCAGTAGCTGTTGTTGAATAAATTGCACTAAAAGGTTGGAAGAGAGGAATAGCTGCAGCAGTTGTAAAGGTGGCAGGAGGACCATAGGCTGTCATACCCGTTCCAAAAGCATCAGTAGCAGCAGCTAGAGTAACACTGTATAATGTATTTGGAAGAAGAACTGTAGCCATCAAAGCAGTTACATTTAACCAAACAGGAATATCACTGAATGTGCCATCAGATTTAAGATACTTCAGTTGAGTTACTAAATTAATATTAAAGGTTAATTGAAAACAATAATATGTGGAAGGTGGATTACTGTCAATACCTTTTGTGATTACAGCACTATTAGCTGCAACACTAGAAATACTAGGTGTTGTGGGAATATTTAATGGCATGATTACTTTACCTCTTCAGAATCAATTTTCTCGACCTGCTCTGCCTTCACGGTAATCAAATCTACGTTAACAGCATCGATACCAAGCTCAGCCCATGCCTCATTAACGTATGGCTTATCTAAATCAGCAATCTCTAGGCTACCATCTTTATGGATTCCATTTACATAACCAATGCATCCAGCCTTGACTTGAACATTAATCTTCTCACTGAGCAATTTTTCGGAAATCTCATTTGGTTTACCAATAAACATATACCCGTCATCACTATAAATCTCGGCTTCCAGAGTAACGTCACTTACAAGTCGAATTTTATCTCCAACTTTAACAGCTTCTTTTTCTCTCTTAGAAATTTTTTCAATAGATAAAGAGGCAACCTTGTTTACAAAACCATCTGCAAATCCACGTTGAAAGCCTTCCGTAAGATCCTGGGTGATATCAGACAAAGAAAGTTCGTCTTGAGATTCAACTTTAATCTCAAAGGACACTTTGTAAACACCAACAAGCTTATCATCTTCGGGAGGAAGATAGTTATTATAAGTCATAGGACCCTCGTTTTATCTAGGAGTTTTGGATTTGATTTAGAACTACTGATTTTAGAAGCGAACTTTTAAAAACAGTCCAGCGTACTTATGGTTGTCATACGAAATTGCAACACTTGTATTACTATAAAAATTATACGATAGGTTTAAGTTACCACGTACATCTTTCAAATGTGCTGGATTATCATCAATACCAAGTCCTAAATCTAATTTATGGTAGTAAAATACATCACTACCAATATGCACACGAGGTGTGCCATCCAAAGATCCACCAATTCCCATATAAGGACGCAGCTCAGCCCCAAACTTATGATCAACAATAGTAAGCTTACCGTTATTACCTTCGGTAATAGATGTTGGGCGATCTGGCAAATAAGTGGTTGTAGTGTGATCTGTACCATCAGCATTCTTAGTCGTTATTGTAATTGTGTGCTTTGTGGGGTCTACTACGATCTTTTCCTTCTGATCAGGCGTTAAAACAGTGCTTGTAACCTGTTTATCTTGCTTTTTAGCCACTTTTCTACAGGCTTTGAACCCGAATAGCCCCAAGAGGATAATAACTCCTGCAATCGCATATAGCTTTAAATTTGATTTAATCTTATTTACTAGGCTTGTCAGTATTTCCATTGTCGTCTCCTTGTATATCGAGGTTGGTATCATTATTATCTACTGGAGCTGGTCCATTCATAACTTTTGCAATCTTGTGGGCTGTGAAATTGGTTAGTACAGCACTAAAAATCATTGCAACTGGCATTGAAACTTGTTTCGTACAATAAATAGAATAAGCACATCCTATTAACATTACGATACTCCAAGTACCCACAACAATTGGGGCAGGAGGAGCAAGAAACTCTAAATATTTAAAAAATTTTTGATACATAGCTTATCTCCTAATTATAGCACAATTCTTTACAATTCGCAACTACTAAATTTAGGGTGTATTCCAAGAGAATGCACTACCTAATGAAATCTTCAAAAACTGACCAATTTGCGATTGATAGCGAGGAGTACCCAATCCAACTGCTCCAACTTGAAATATCTGTGTTTTCTTATAGTACAAAATCATGTTACGGTAGAATTCTAACATGTTTGCATAAGACTGAGCAATCTTACCGACCTGATCTACATTCAAAGAAAGACCATTATCATTATATTGAAAGTCTTCCAAAGTAGCTCGTGCCTGAAGAAATAGTTCTGTCATCAAAGAAATACCAAAATATAGGATTTCAGCTAATGTAGGATTCCCAGCAACATCTGCAATTGTAAAATTTGTAAGAGGAGGGAAAAGATTAATATCAGCTAAAATCAAATTTGCATAGGCTAAAATTTTCTCATCTCGTGTATTACGGGAAAAGATCTCAGGCATAAGTCTACGAGCTTCAGCAATTACCTGTTGTTCTGCACTGGTAAAAGATCGCCCACTTAGACTTGCAGCTGCCTGTCCACTTATCGTAGTAATATTATTGGTTGTACCAAATGCTGTAGCATTGGTCCCAAGAGAATCATCTGCAGCACTAAGACGAATAGAGTAATTATTACCAGGAGTCAATCCTGTTACTTGAATCAGAGTTGTATTGATCCACATCTGAACAGGCTGGAGTGTTCCTTGTGCAGTAACAAACCCACCAGTTCCATTATAAATAACCTGAATAGCATAATAAGTACCAACAGGATTATTTGGAAGAATGTTAACAGTGAAGAAGCTAGTTCCTATATTTGTAATTACAGGAGGTTGAGGAATTACAAGACTCATAGATTATTTCCTTATGCTGAAACGTCTTCTCCGATTCCATTTGCAAAACTTGCAACTACTGTAGAAGAACCTAAAAAGTTAGTTGTCCAATCTGCTAATACTGTCTCAGAGGCAACTCCACCTGCTAATGAGGTAGGACCTTGTGTAGTTTGTGCATGACCAGAAGCTCCAGAAACAATTGCTGAAACCAACTGAGCAGCTGCTTGAGAATGATTAATCAAACCATTGTAGGCACTCCATGCAATTGCAGCTGTCAATACTTGCTGAGCTGTAGAATGACCACTAACAATATGAACAGTAATAGCATTCCCAACTACTGTTACAAATTCTTGACCAACAGCAATAGCATCATTTGTATATTGAATTGAAATACTATTACCAGTAGTTCCAAGCAGATTAGCTGTATAAGTAATATCCTGAATTACTGCATGTGCTTTAGCTCCAGAAGCTAAAGTTGCATAAGGACCACTAGCAGAAGGATCTCGATTAACATTTGTATAATAAAGTATGGTATTTGTCTCATCAATTACAAATGGTACGTACTGAAGATCATTCTTCAGATAATAAGTAGTACCTGCGAGTTTAACTTCAACTGCTTTCCATGTAGTCCAGTCTAGTTCAATGTTTTGATAGTATGCCATTTTAATTCTCCTTAAATCTATTTATCTTCGTTATCTATGTCTTTTTCAACCCATTCATTTGTAATTTTTGATTTACGGACTTCAATAAGTTCGTATTGTGTATCACATGATAAGCACATTCTTACTAAAAAATTTCGTTTACTTCGTTTTATAATCTTTTCTTTATATCTCTTCCTGGTACATTTTGGGCATGGCACTGTAGCACTCCTTAGTGAGAACTTATGATTGCTGCTGCAACACATGCTTCAATAGAGCATTGCCTAATAGCGGAAGATTTAATATTTGTCTCAAAATCTACTTTGTTATCTGCATCATCCATACTCTTAAACTTTATATGAGTGATAGTGATAAAATTTCGTTGCAAATCTACCAACACCAAAATATAACTTAACATATTTGGTATATAATAAACTGTTCCAGAAAGAAATGTTTTCATTTCTTTCCATTGTGAATACTCAATATCTAAGATATGTAAAGGTTCATTCATAAAATTATCCTATTAATTACCAGAGTCATCTGCAGGATCATATGGTACAGGAGGAGGAGGAGTAAAATTTGTCCCATCATATAACCATCTCATTCCTGGCTGAGGGTCTAAATTGTCAGTTCTAACAAGAGCATCAAATCCTGTAGATACCAAAGGAAGTACACTACCATCATCGACGACGATTGTATTTACAACTATTCCATTTTTTATTTGAGCATAAATCATATTATTCCACCCATTCAACTATTAATTGACCTGCAATACCAGCACCACCAGCTCCACCATTACCACCAGCTGAACCAGTAGTAGCTAACTTTCCACCGCCCCCACCACCGCCTCCACCACCACCACCAGTAGCAACACCACTACCATCTACTACACCAACAGCTCCAATAGTTCCATCAGATCCACCAGAACCAGAAGCTCCACCATTACCACCATTACCACCAGAAGAACTATTCCCACCACCGCCACCACTTGTAGTTGCTCCACCTGCTGCACCAACAGTTCCTAATGAGGATGGTGTTAATAAAAGAGGTTTAACGACACCTTGAGCTATAGCTCCAGTTAAACCAGCAGTATTTCTATCTCCACCTTGACCATTTGATCCCATAACAGAATCATATGTTCCTCTCCCATCAGTATTAACACCAAGACCACCACCAGCAAAAGTTCCAAAATTACCACCAAAATTGGCTGTGTTTAATCCACCAGATGTTCCCATAAATGTTGCAAGAGAATCAAATGTTGTATTTCCACCATCTCCACCAGCTCCACCTTGAGTACCAGAAGCACCAGCAGCAGCTGCAGTAGCACCAGCTCCTGCTGTTCCACCTGTTCCACCTGCACCAATAGTAACTGTATAAGAAGTACCAGGAACTACATCAACAGTAGGATAGCGATTTAATTGAGTTGGACCACCAGTACATCCCCCAGCTCCAGCACCAGCACCGTTTGTTGTAGAACCGCCACCACCGCCCCCACCACCGCCTCCACCACCAGTTCCACCTCTGCCCCAAAGTCGTACTTCACGTACACCAGCGGGACAAACCCACGTACCAGAAGCTGTAAAAGATTGTCTTACAATCCTATTCATTTTATTCAACCCATTCAATAATTATTTGTCCATTAGAACCAGTAGATCCATTACCACCTGTACCACCAGTAGAACCAGTAGTAGCTTTCAAACCGCCCCCACCTCCACCGCCTCCACCTGAACCACCATTACCAGCAGTAGAAGAAGCACCTGCAGAACCATTAGATCCACCAGAACCTGATGCACCACCAGCTCCACCATTAGTACCAGCTTGACCAGTAGAATCTCCTGGTACGACAGGAGAAGAAGCTCCCCCTCCACCACCACCACCAGCTCCACCTGCAGCTCCACCAGTTCCTAAAGCACCTTGAGCATAAAAAGGACCAACACCTGTAGCTAAATTTCCTGATCCACCTACTGCATTAACAAGACCACCAGCACCATTAGTACCAGCGAACATACCAAAAATTCCATTAGTGTTTCCACCAGCAGCACCAGTCGTAGCTAATCCACCAGCAGTTCCAGCTCTACCACCTTGAGATCCTATAAAGGTTGCAAGAGTACCAAATGTTGTATTTCCACCATCAGTTCCAGCTGTACCAGCTGTACCAGTAGCACCACCTGCAGCTGCAGATGCACCAGCTCCACCTGCACCACCAGCACCACCTGCACCAATAGTAACTGTATAAGAAGTACCAGGAACTACTGTTGCAACTTGAAATAAAGTAGGAAAGCTACCACCTGGAGATCCAGATCCACCACCACGAGCTGCAGCACCAGTTGAACCACCACCACCACCAGAACCACCTGCTCCACCACCAGTTCCACCACGACCACATAGTACGACTAGTGTAACTCCAGCAGGACAGACCCAAGTACCAGAAGCTGTAAAAGTTTGACGTACAATTCTATTCATTAGAGTAAGAACCAGTCCGTTCCATTAGATTGAAAAGTCCAAGCACCCCAAGCAGATTGAAATACCTTACTAGCTGCTAATCCTTCAATCTTCTCTGATCCAAAACGGGCTACTGTTAAATTATTTGTAGCTAAATTTCCAGCTTTATCTTTAATATAAATTGTAGCATAACCAGTTGGATTTGGTAATGTTAATGTAATAGCATTAGAAGTCGTATCAACTAATACTAAGAAATTCGATGCTGTGATAGTATATGTTGCAGCAGTGACAGTAACCTGATTTGCAGCTGGGATTGATCCCCCACCACCAGTACTTCCACCACCATTAGGTGAGTACATAACAGTCATTATAATACCGCCTCAATGAAATAAGCATCTGTAGTTGTAAATACAATAGTAGGAGCAACCAAATTTCCATTTGGTGAAATACTAATTGCACAATTGGCTGGAATTGTAATTGTAGATCCACCATTAATTGTCATAGTACCACCAGCAGTTGAATGTGCTGATATACCCGTTACACGCTGACTTGTAGTTACATTGACTGTTCCTGAAACCCCAGAATAGTAACTCCATGTACCAGTAAGGTTGCTAAGCAGAGTATTTGAAACTGGCTGAGTTGTTGCTGATCCATCAACTGATAATACACCAGTTGAAGAAACTTTTAATGTTCTTAGATTTGTACCATCAGATCCACCGACCTGAAGTGTACGAGCAGGAACAGCAGAACCTGATGCACCGCTAGAAGCAAGTACAACTGGAGCATAATTAGTTCCAGATATAGTTTGAACAGGACCAACAACATTTCCTGAACCATCTACGATCTGTGTTTTCTGTGTACCACCAGTAAGTGTAGCATCTAATGCTAAACCATTGGTAGTTCCAATATTAGAAGTAACTGTACCAGAAACAACCCAAGGACTTGTTCCCTGATTAGCTGTAATAGTACCACTAACTGGTTGAATAGTTGTTCCTGTTGGATCAACACGAATTGGATTAGCAGGTGTTCCTAAAAGATTTGTACCATCTGATAATTCAACAGGCCATGCATTAGCAATTGTATTAGGTGTACCTTGATCTACTGTACCAATTTCAATACTTTCATTTGTAAGAGAAACGGTCCAAGGACCAGATTGTGTAGAAGCAACTGTACCTGAAATTGGTTGAGTTACAGCACTACCGTCAACTTTAATACCATTGGCAGTAGTTGTTACTTTAGTATTTAAAGCTGAAAGAGTAGCTTCAGTAGCTGCCCCTGTAGGTAAAGGTAATGAAGCTGCTGAAACTGGTTGTGTGGCTTGAAAGAATGTACCTGTTACAGGAACAGTATTTGTAACATCTACATTCAACGATGTACCAGTAGAACCAATTGTGTTTCCAGCTCCATCATGAACATTGACATCAGGAGATGTAGTAACTGTACCAGATACAACCCAAGGGCTTGTACTTTGAGTAACAGCTACTATAGATAAAGGAGTTAAGGTTGAGAGCTGAGCAGCAGTTAAAACAACAGGTACTGAACCTGTGGCAAGGGCTTGTCCTAAAGGAGGAATATTGGATGTATTTGTTTCAATTGCGTTAAGAGCTACTTGCTGTGTTGTTTGGTTCGTAGCAGTAGCAGCTCCAGTTGGAAGTGGTAAAGATACAGCTGATATTGGCTGAGTAGCAGGGAAATTTGAAATAGAAACAGCACCAGAAACGACCCAAGGACTTGTTCCCTGATCTACTGTAATAGAGCTAGGAAATGTAGCCAAAACTGGAATAGGAGATTGATCAGAAGCAATTACAACAGGTAAAGAAGAAGCAGAAAGAGATTGTCCTAGTAACTCATTACCTAAAGCATCTCGAAGATTGGTATGTAAACCTCTATACTGAGTAAGGCGCATTACACCTGTTTGCCCAGCAGTAAGAGTAGGAGCTGTATCTTGATAAACACCACCAATTGGTTGCTCTAATGAAGTTCCATAAATAAAATTAGTTTTATCATCTGTACCAATTTCACCAATTGTAATTGATCCACTAAATGTAGCAGTAACAGCAACTGATCCCGCCCCATCTACTTGTATTGGAATATATTCATTACTAGGAGTAACACCATACATAGGATAAAATGGCAATCCTAAAGAAGCTTCAGATGGTGTTATAGGAACTCCAAATTGAGGGATTTTTGACATAGTGATGCTCCTAAATATTACTTTAAATCTTTATTTGGGTAAGACGTAAATTAATGTTATTTTTGAATTGAACTGATGTGGTTTTACCTGCAATATCTTTCAATAGCTCTATATTGGTAGATTCTTTAATCCAGCGTAGTTTCAAAGTATGTGGCAATCTGTTAAAATCTTCATATGACTTGACTAATGTTAAATCATTGATTGTTTCAACTACTGGTACTGAAACTGGATTCTTATCTATCTCTTGTACTTCAGGTAAATTTGTTGGGAGAGGGGAAACTTCTTTTGGTTCTACAACTTTTTCAAGTGGCTTCAATGGAAGCAACATGTTTGGAGATGAAATCATCTGTTCTGTAATAAAATGAGAAAGGGGTGTAGGAGCTTCAACAGCTTTAGCGGGATCTTCTATAAACTCTTCGATCCACCCACTATCAGTATATCCTTTAAGACTTCCAACCTTTAAACTCTTTCGAACATCTTCTGGATCTAATACATCTAATGGTATTTCTGCACCTTCAGCTACTCGTAAAGAAGGAGCATACCCATTATTATATTTTATTGATAAATCTGGGAAATTCAACTCAGTACGGCATTCTTTTGAGTTTCTAATTTTAACACGTAATCGCATATCTTTCCTTTTCTAACGCTTTAAACTTCTCTTTTAAATAAATGATACTAAAACTGTTCCTCCAATACCTGGATCAGCGACCCAAGTACAATTGAGAGAACCATCAATTGTCTGGTTAAACCCAAGCAATGAAAGTGTTCCAGCAGCTCCTGGCTTATTCTGAGAAACAGAAATAATTTGGCTTGTAAGTAAAAGACCAGTAACTACAAGTGGTTGAGTACCAGACATACTGATTGTTGGAGCTGAAACAACAGATTTGATATTAGAATTTGTATCTACATAGTTCTTAGTGGCTGCATCTTGTGGTAAGAGTGGATCTGCAAGATTACGAATCAATTTTCCACTGAGAAATAAACCTGTTGTTGGTGAAACTATAACATCTCCAACAGTTGATGTAATATTAACATCACTAGTTTGTGATATTAAATTCAAAGGACCAGCATTAGCAGAAATTATAAAAGTACCAGTATTTGAATTTATTGATCCAGGAACTGTTAAACTTCCATCAGTATTAAATGCCCACGTTTGAGGACCAGCTTGAAGGGCCAATTGTGCAATTGAAGAGATAGCGATATCAGTTGTATCAGCAGAAGCTCGAATTTGAAGATTGGCATTCCCAGGTGTACCTTCTAACTCAATTCGTGAATATGTAGAGCTGAGAGAAGCTAAAGTCAAACCTGCACCTAACCCACTAACAGAATCAGCTATCAAAAGTTGGAAAAGATCGGCATCAGAATTATCAAAAGTAAGTTTTGCACTTCCACCAAATGAACCAGCATCATTGAATTGGATTGAGTTAATAGGAGCTGAAGGTGATCCACCTCCACCTCCAGAAGAAGCGATTGTAATTGTATTGCCAAAAGGAGTAACTGTAACATTAGCTCCAGGTAAGATAGTTAGAGGACCTGAAAGACCATTTAAAGTAGAAACTCCACCACTTCCACCACCAACAGGATTAAATGAAGCAGTATCGACGGTAGCAATAACCTGTAATTCTTGAGCTACTACATAAGCAGTTAATACAGGTTGAATGGTTTGAAGTTGTTCTCCACCGAGCACAGTAAATAAATCTACAGTTTGGTTATAATTAATCACTACTGGAGCTGTTGTATTATCATACCCTGGAGCTGATAGAGTAATACTTGAATGGGCAGAATGTATATTTTTCACTGTACGAATAATTATAGCCATTTAATCTCCTAAAAACAAATCAAGCAAAATCCACATTTAGAGGGACCTTGCGATCCCTCCAATGTAGATTCTTAAATATTAATTATTAGATTAATATTGTCAAGATCATTGTACCAACACCAAAATCATTGGCAGCTTGCAATGGAATACGAAATTCCCCAACACTATTAGGGAAAATTGTACCAGAGATTAAGCCAGTACTATGATTAATAACCAGATCCCATGGCAAATACGTTGCATAGAATGCTGTTGGTGAGTTAATAGCAGTAATTTGATAACTAAATGCATTTCCAGAAGTAGCTGGAACAGTGACTGTTCCTGCACTTGGGAATGTTACTGTTGTTCCAGAAGGACCATATGTTAATGCTCGACCATTAAGCACACTTGCAGCTCCAAATGTAATAGAAGTACCAGCTAAGATTGTTCCGCTGACAGTGCTATTGGCCCCAAATGTGAATGTTGTGCCAGTAACAAAGTAAACGTTATCAGCTGTTGCTCCATTTTGCAATACGACAGAAGCATTTGCTGGAAGTGTAAGACCTGTTCCGAATAGGAATACATAGGTTCCTGCACCATTTAATGTCAATGGACCAGCTGACCATGTTCCTGTTGAGGAAGCAGAATAAACTCCAGGTACTGCTACATAACCACCAAGATCTGTAGAACTGATATCAGTCCCAGGACCCATAGCGATCAATACTGCTGCTGCTGCTGTTGCATCAGCGTGAGCTTGTGCTGCAGCTGCATCAGCCTGATGAAGTGTTCCTGTATATGTGCCTGGAGGGAAACCAGTGATTGAAGATCCTGGGGAAATACCCAAGTCTCCATTAAGTACTGTAGCTCCTGTATTGGTAACTGCTGTGTCACCCAAAACAGCAAATGTAGATGCTGATAGAAGTGTAGTATTGCCAGAACGAACATAAATTTCTGAATCACTTGTAATAACTGGAGATTTGTAATCTGATACAACCTGCTCAATTATGTTGTTGCCTTTTATAATCCAATTTTCTGTCATTGTGAGTCTCCTTATTTACTTCATATTTTTACATATTCTTATCTAATGCAACTAAGTTTATATTTCTCTTCTAGGCAATTAGGTGAGTATACGAAATTGATATAATGCCCATAAAAACTACATACAGAGGGGCCTTTCGACCCCTCCTAATGTAATCTTTTTAATTTAGCTTAATGTAACTGCTTTCCAAGATGTCCCATCATAAGCATTAATAGTATGTGTAGTAAGATTCCATACCATCATTCCTTCAGTTGGATTTTGAACAGCACTTATTTGTGTTGCTGTTAATCTAGGAGGTACGAGAGTAACTAAAGGACTAAACGTAATTGCTGTAGTTCCAATAGTTCCCACTGAAGAAGAATGGTTTAAGAACTCTGAATTTGCTTCAGCAACGCCTTCTAAACTAGTAACTAAAGAAGAAGGAACATCATTCCACGTATTAAAGTCTGTTGCTCTATTTAATATGTAAGCTGATCCAACAGCACCTAATTGTGAGGGAGCATCACCAATCCAATTTACATTTGTAAAAAAGAGAGTGTTACCACCAATTGAATCTGCTGCTGTAGTTCCTACCCCTTCTGCAAAAGCCCAGGAAGCAATCAATCCCGTAGAAACTGATCCTCCAGTTGCTAATATAGCAACATCTGATGGTGCTAATGTAGTATTCCATATTTGAATATGAGTAATATTACCTACCAAACTTCCAGCATAAGTATCCCAATTTCCCATACCGAGAAGATCAGGAGAAGAATAATTAGTTCCTGGGATAGGTGAATTTGATGTTTGTGGAACAAGCACACCATCAATGTACACTACACTACCATTCACAGAATCATATGTCATTGCAAAGTTATGCCAAGCTCCGTCATTAAAAGGAGCAACAGTTGCAGTTACATACTGGAACTGATCATTTGGTTGCCATAATGTGAAAGCAAATTGACCACCAGTTAGAATATCAGCACTCCAACCACCATTTGCAGTAGCATCACTTGTTTTACCTATAAGTCTACATGCAGCAGAAGAAGAAGTTTTTACCCACATACTTGCTGAAAGATTGGGCAACGCATCTGCAAAAGTAGGATCAGAAACTAAACTATAATCAGAATTCGTTGGAAAACTGACGGAAGAGGCTGCTCCACTTTGACCAATATTTGTAACAGTATAAATACCATTATGAGATGGTACTGTTTCACCAGCCACTAGAATACGATCTCCTATATTTGCTAATGTACCGTCCACAATTAATTGAGAATTTGAACTTCCTGTAAGTGTTGCTCCAATCCCAGAAACTCCATTATTATAAGTTGCAACTGGAGAGAGGGGTGTAATAGAAGCTAAACGTACTGGTGCTTTAATGAAAGGCGAACTATTTGATGATTCAGAACTTCCTCCTGTCTCAACATTATAAGTAAGAGCTGGTGCTGAAGATACAATGCTAATACTGTTAGTTCCAACTAGTCGTGCAAGATACGATTGAACACTATTCAACTGATCTCCACTTAAAACTGCTCCTAGATCAAAACCTGTAATATTTGCTGGAATAACAACAGCACTATTAGTTTTATCACCAGTAACAGCTATAACAAGATCAGTAGATAAATTACTTGATACTACCTTAATCAAACTTCCATATACTTCAAATACTTTAACATTAGAACTTCCACCACCTGGAGCAGGATTAGTAACATGAACATTTTTTGTTCCAAGTCGTTGTTCAATAATAGTAGAAGGCACAACTGCTGTTAATGTAGTGCTATTAAGGAATGTTGTAGCTAATGTCGATACACCAAAATGAACCTTGGAAGTTGGTATAAAGTTTGTTCCAGTAACAGTTAATGTAAAAGCTGTTCCTGATAGAATTTGTGTAGGACTTATTGCTGCTAATGTGGGTTTTGGATTACTAGGCATGATTTGAATCTCCTTAAGATTATTAGATTTTTAAAAATTCGAATCGAATTCAAATTCTTGATTTTTCTAATCGAGGCGTGAGTGTAAATACACTTCTTTTCAAAATTGGAGCTAGTTAACTATTTTATCCCCATATACACTAGCACTCAAGGGTAGGCAAGTAGCGATCTTGCAATAATTATTGGTGGACTATGCACTTCGGGGAAGCAATTCCCCAGATTATCTTTAAGCCCCTGCAAAAGAGCCTCCTAGTCACCAGTCGCATAGACAATAGGTTCACCAAATGGTTGCGGAGGTTGGAATTGCACCAACGATCTTCGGCTTATGAGGCCGACATGCTACTACTGCACCACCCCGCGAAATTGACTCAGGTTGGATATAAGATCTTCTTATAGGACCAATTGCTGAGTATACTTAAATTACACTAGGCCAAAATGAGCATTGTTAAGAGGCTTGCCTAGTCATCAAATTGTGCCTGACTAAGGTTTGCTACAATGAGCGCATACCCTAATCAGGGCTTATACGTCAATTATACTTCTACGTCAGGCTATGTTCCTTGTCGGGTTTTGCCCTGCACAGCCATAATGCTGGAGTTGCTCCTACTAATGGGAACGAGCCCACTTCAGAAACCCCGCGCCCTGCTACGAATAACAGGGGGAATAAATTTGTTTGGCTGTCTCGACTGGACTCGAACCAGTAACAACTCGGTTAACAGCCGAGTACTCTACCATTGAGCTACAAGACAACGAAACAAACTGAATTTGTTCAGTGGACCTGACAGGAATTGAACCTGCAGCCTTGTCCTTGCAAAGGACCTGCTCCCCCAGATTGAGCTACAGGCCCACAAAACAAACTCGTTCTTTATTATAACATATCTTTATCAACTTTGCAACTTGTATTGATAAACTAAGAGGGGCCTTGCGACCCCTCCTATTTATCAACAGATTATGGAAGTGTGATTTTGACGATACCTTTAGCGTATCGGATCAAGAATCCTAGATCTTCCCAGATAGCGAATACATCTGCCATCTTGTTTACATCTTTCATTGTCTCAACTGACAGGTCTGTACGAATTGCCAACACGCCGAGGTAATCGGCTGGAGCCAAGACGAAACAGGCTGAGGAAGGAACAACGACAGACTCTAGAACGTCAACGCCCATGATTCCACCTACACGACCAGCCTTTAGAGCTGTGTCCTGGAAGTTAGGAGCGAAGATTCCAAGTCCACCATTACCTGCAGGAGCATTGTTAAACAAAAGCAAGTCTCTGCGTGTGATTGGATTGATGTATAGCTTGCTGGCAACCAAAAGCTTGGAGCTTAGGGTTACGATTGCGGTAGCCAAGGTGTACATTGACAATCCAGGTGCTCCGTTTGGAATCACCGATGGGTTGTTTGTTGCAGCAGTCGTACCAGCAAGAGATGCTGCGGGTGTCTGATTTGTCAAACCGCTTGCGAAGTTGATCAAATTAAAACCACGAGTATCTTCCTGAAGCATGATTGATGCTTTTGCGCGTTCCTGTGTTCTGTTTAGAACGTCATATTTACGGAAGTTCGATTCATTCCAACGAATCATAGGACGTGTAGAAATAGGTGACGTTTCTACGCGAATACGATCTGCGAGAACTTCGAGCTGTGCTGGAAGACCTTCAACCGAGATGCTGGCTGCTGGTACATCTACATCAGCGTCGAATACGGCTTCCTCTCCGAGAGCTAGTTTATAGGTCTGGAAGAGTTGGCGAATACGACCTTCGTACAGAAGTTCGCGCTTTAGGGGCGAGAGCATCTGTTGTGCAATTTTCTGAAGTCCACCTGGGGAATTCATCAAACGGGTGAGCTTTTCCTCAACCTGTGCGCTTGAGAGAACTTCCATGGAAGCTTCAACATTTAGCTTGTCATTCATAAATTTCTCCTTTAAAATACATGTCAGTCTCACGACCAATCATGTTTACAACTAGATCTAGTATCTAATTACTTAGATAGTAGCTTTGATTTCGAGCTGTGTTGGGTCAGTTGCAACGTCGAAACTGACAACATACCCAACTAGAACTGTGCTTGTAGCTGCAGAGTCAATAAGACCATCTGTAACTGCGGAAGCATAGACTGGCTGGTTAACTGCGTATGTTACTCCACCACGAGCATAAGGATAACCACGACCATCATCATAAAGGACGAAATCTCCACCGTTGTTGTAAACGGATTCGAGTCCACCACGATTGAAGTTGGTATAGTCAAAACCTTGTCCTGCCTGTTCTCCATTAGCTGCCTGGAGGGGGAAAAACACATTGGATTCAATTGCTAATCCAAATGGCTGTCCAGTTGTCTGGGTGTGAACCCAAGGCAAAACCTGACCAGCTGCATTTAGTTGAAGCAAATTTCCACCAACGATATTTCCAGAGGCGATTGCATAACCGACTGAACGGTTTACTTCTTTAACTTGTCGAATTGCCATTTTGGAACTCCTTAGTTTATTTTTTGTTTCTTGGCATCGAGTCGTTTCTAATCTAGTTGTGGATCTTATTTAAAGGTCCCACAAACATGTTGTGAGAAATCGGTAGTCTTTTAAGCTTTTATACTAATCTTACTTTAAAACATTACAATGTTATACTTTCTCACAATTATAACAAGGTTTGTACCCAGGTACGTCTTTACAAATTTACTGAGGACGATTCTTTGTCCCGAATGTGTCAAAGATTTTCTTCAGTTGTGCGTCTTCTGAAAGCTCTTCACCAAATGAAGGAGAGACATAAATACGACTTGCTCTCTTTGTGTTTACATTTGAAGGAGTTTTAAGATCAGCAATTACTTTCTCTGTGGCGAGAAGTGCATTATCATCCATAGCTAACAATTCTTTCTGTTTTGCTTTGATAGCATGTTCAAAAGCTTTCTTCTGAGCATCTAATAGATAAGTACCAATCTTCATTTCGCTTTCATATACTTCTTTGTCCATCTGAAGTGCATCTTTCTCAACCATTGAAGCAATAACTTTTTTGCAACGTTCTGTACGAGCTTGAAGAACTGAAGCAAATTTCTTAGATTGTTCTGCAGCCTTAATCTCAGCTTCTTTTGCAGTGATTGCTGCTTCTTTCTCTGCAAGAGCTGCTTCTTTAACCTTAAGAGCTGATTCTTTCATGCCTAGTTCGTCTTCATGAGCCTCTTCAGCTGCTGGATGCTCTTCAACTTTAGGCTCTTCCATAGGCTTTTCTACTGGTGGCATTGCACCAGGAGCTTCTGGTTGTGCTGCTTCTGGAGGAAGACCAAGAACTGCTTTCATAAGAGGTAGAACTACAGAAAGGTCTTTACCAAATCCATCTGGGAGACGTTTTACTTCCTGTCCATCTTTCATAACAATAATTTCTTTAGTTTCTTTGTCCTTATTGGCTGTATAACCTTCACCGATTTCAACATTCTCAGCAGTATCAAAAGCAGACATTTCTGCGGCTGGTTCATCAATTTTAGGTCCACCCATTGGAAGGTCCATAGGTTTCTCTTCGGCTAAAGGATCTTCAACGATTGGATCTTTGCCCATAGGATCTTTCTCTTCAGGCATTGGCATATCTGTAGCAGCAGCCTTTTTAACGGACTCTTCGGGCTTGCTTGTTAAATCAGAAGGAGCTGGTTCTTTAGGATCTTTTACTGATTCATCAGGATTTTTATCCTTACCTACTTCAGTTGGTTTATCTTGAACAGCTTCTTCAGGAGCTTTTGTCATATCAGGAGTTTTTCCTGGCTTATCATCCTGAGCACTTGTCTCAGGAGCAGCTGAGGGAGCAGAACCTTTTGGCTGACCATCACCTTTTACAGATTCAACGGCCTTATCACCCATTTCTTTCGTACCATCAGGTAAGGTAGAGCCATCAACTGACTCTATTGGTTTGCCTTCAAAACTTGTTTTTCCTTCTGGTACAGTAGTTCCTTCAGCTTTCTTTTGCATAGTAGTCTCCTGGGCTGTAAATTCGCTGTGTGCTTTCGCAACGGCTTCAGCATTTTTCATTCCACTTTCAATATACTTTTTTGCAGCTGTCTTAATAAATGTTTGTGCTTTGGGAGTAAGAGAGGCCCAACTAATAGAAGACTTTTTATCTGACTTCTCTCCTTTATCCTCAGCTTCCATTGCTTCAGTACCTGCAGCAACGTAATCTGTCTTTACTTCTTTCTCAGACTTCTCCATCTTTTTTTCTTCTGGATTCTTAGGAGTTGTCTTTACTTCTTTGCCTTCGGCCTCTGCCTTTGGTTCACTATAATCAGTTTTTACTTCTTTTGCCTTTGGTGCAGGTTGGCCTTTCTGCCCTTTTTCCTGCCCAGGCATTTCAACTTTAGAGTCCTTTACATCTTTATGTGCTGGAGCTGCAGGACCTTTTGAACTTGTTCCTGGTTTAGGTTTTTCAAATTTAGGATTGGTTGGATAGCTATGCTCTTTATTAGAAGAACCAGTTGAGGGTTTTGCATAAGAACCATCAGGACCTAATTCTGGGCCTTTAGCTGTCTTCGTTAATTTATCAGAAACATCCCAAGCATCGGCAAGTTTCTCAATACCATCTTTGGTATAACGAGATACAATCTCTTTAGCATAATCAGTACTGGTTGCCCATTTCTGATCATCAAAGGAAAGAAGTTCGAACTGTGCTCCCCAAATTTCTTTAAGGGAAGCTTCCAATGCACACTTATCACCTTCATATACAGACCATGTTGAATCTAAAACGTTATTTTTATCTTCCTGGAACTTAGCTGAAATAGCTGGTTTATCACCTGCGAGAGCATCTTTCACTTTAGCAACGATCTTTGACAAGAATGATTCCTCTTTAGCAACGGAGTCAGCTACAACTTGTTTCTCTTCAGCAACTTTCTTGGTCTTACCAATAACGTAAGATTCAAGTTGTTCCATTTCATAAGCCGAAATTTTATTTAAAATCTTTTTTGTTTCCTCATTGGGAACAACGCTCTTGTCAGCCATGGACGACTCCTTTTCAACTGGTGGGCAAATGCCACAAAAATCAGCTTTTAATTGGATCTTAGTACTTTCATCAAGTTTGTCAAATAATTTATCCATCTGTGCAGCCAAGTCTAACTGCTCTTTCTTTGTCAAAGAAGCTTTCTTCGATATCTGATTCTTCATGTTAGACAAAACAGTTTTAATAACAGCTGTTGGATCTGCTGGAACTCCTACAATTGAATCTTCATTAAATACAATACCTTTATTAATAGAAAAGCAAGGAACCATATCACCTTTCTTAATATTGTATTCTGGAGCATCAACTTCAGCGGGAAACTGCTTACCAAGATTCATACCCATATGATCACACTTCTCATCAGCATCTGAATGAAGCACATGACCACAAATAGAACAAATAGATTCATCAACTGAACAACCCATACTTGTGCTATTCAATTCACCAGTCTCAATCTTACGGCAAATCTCAGGATGGAGGGTACGATCAATCTTACCAACCAACTCAATGTAAAACTCACCAGTCTCAGGATCGTCAATAGGCAAAGCATCAATGATCTTACCAATGGAATATAGAGAACTTTCAGAGTTATGATCTAAGAAAATATTACGACCAATGAAACTTTCGTAAGAAGATTCTAATTCTTTACGAGGAAAATAATCTTTATTGCCATTAAAATTCCAACCACGACTTCCATCTTTAGTTAATGGACCTTGATCACCAGCAGAAATAGCACGAGCGCGATAGTATAGAAAATCGGAATTCTTTGCTTCGATAACTTTTGTAGCTGGAGTAGCTACGGGTTTCTCAATAAGCAAATCTTCAGCAACAGCTGCTGTCTTTAAAATTCGTAGATGAGATCCCAATTTGACCAAACTCATAATAAATTATCCTTTAAATAACCCTGTAATCCAATTAGGTACTTTCTTACTATTTTCAACATTAAAATTGCGTCTTTCATCCCAATCTTCATCAGTTAGTTCTTTCTTAGCTGGGATAGACTCTTGAACTTCTTCCTGCTCTAATTCTTTAAGCCACTGCTCATACTCTTCAGGGCTAAGATCATGATGCTCAAATGGATCTTTAATCTCTTTATGGACCTCTGGGGTTACATAGCGCACTTTTGTTTCAGGCTTTTCAGGTGTTCGCTCAACTTTAGGTTCAGGAGGAGCTATTGTTCGAACCATAGGTTGCTGTTGCTGTACTGGTTTTGCTGGAGTAGGAGCTGGACGACTAGTTCCAATTGCCTCATCTGTCTCACCATATGAATCAACTTCTACTGGTGGAAGACCCTGACCACTAACAGTTAAAGTACAGGAAGCATCTCCTGGATGTGAACGTGAAAATAAAGGTGCATCATACTCAGTTGTAGCTAAAAAATCTTGTAGGTCCCAAACCTGTTTATTTAAATCTCTACATTCACCATGATGAGAACCATTTGAATTCCATGTGACCTGAGTGTAACCATCTTGAAGCAAATTTTGTAATACTGGACCAGTCATATCCTGACGATGATTACCTGCAGCCTCTTTAGTCAGTCGGCAGATCCTCATTGCTTTTGTTGCGAGACTCGATAGCCAATTTTGATCTGTCATATTTCATTTCCAAAAATTCTAGGTTATCTCCAGGAATCCATCCAGTATTGCAGTCACAGAATAAAGAATATGAATCGTAATCATCACCCATATTCTGAAAACATTTTTTCATGCCATGATGATCATGTATTTCCCAACAATGCCCACAGGTGCGACACTCATTTTCGTTTGGCATATTTATACTCAAGAAACTCTAAATTGTCTTCTGGTAAAAATTCGATGCAACGGCAACTTCCATTGACGACATATTGACACTTACTTGGTTTATGATCAATACTTGTATGAGATATATAGGAGTGATGACAAGCTCTACACTTCTCAAAATTATATGGATTCTTAATTCTTCTGAGAGGCATTACTTGCTCTCATCAACACCATGTTTCTCTAGGATTGCTTTAGCAAATTTGATTTTCTCATAACAATCATCTTTGATTGTACGAGACAATTGAGTTAAGTTTCTTTCTGAAATATCAGAAATTCTAATGAGATCTAGCACTCGTCCCATATACTTAACCATAACAGCTTCAAACATCACAGGAATATTGAGATCCCCATCTTCTGTAATGTAATTTAGTTCTTTCTTTTCGCCTCTTTCATTGCTATCATGATGCATAAATGCTCCTCTTTACTGGCCTTTTTAATTAGAAAAATCGTTTAGAACGTAGTGCTCCTATATTAACACGGAAATATTATACTTTTCTGCTTCTTTTGATTGTTATTTACTAATAGAAAAGCCAATAGCCTGGAGACGGTCCATAAGGATAGCCATATCGTCAGAACTATAGTTAACTACCCCAATACTCTTTACAGCAGAATGAAGCTGATCTACTGTAAGCTTTTTCTCAGGGATTTGCTTTAAAATCATCTCTGCCAGAAAGTTAGGATCGAGAGAGAATCCAGCATTCTTAACTACTTGAATCTTATTAGGTGAGCCACGTTTAGATAATGACATTTTAACCTCTTATAATAAAAATTGGGCCTGTCCCAACTGACAATCTATATTCAATTAGAACAGGCCCAGATTTCTCTTAGGCCACTAACTGAATACCATCATTTGGACAGTACTTAACATCTTTCTTGCGCTTATAGCCACAACCACATACATCAATGATCTTGCTTAGACCCTTTACCGTTAAACGGATGGTAGTAGGCTTTGAACGATCTACATCAACGTGAATAGAACTAAACTTCTGTAATGACGTGCTTCCTTCAACTGTTGCTGCAGCCTCACCCATACTTAAAGAAGCATTATTGAGAGTTGCCCCTTCAGGTAAACCAGTTCCAACATTAACCTGAGACAATGCAGAAGCTTCTGCTGAATAAGTGGCATTCAGGGAATTGGTATGAACAATACCTTTTCCAACAGCACCAGAAGTATTTAAACCACCTGTGAATGTAATATTACCACTGGTGTTACCACCAATTGCATTACCACTCCAATCTGTGGTAGTAGTTCCATAAGTAAATGTCTTAGCATATGGATAACAAGTATTGCACCACTGATTATTGCAACAGTGACTGCAATGACCAAGCCAATTAAACCCATGATGTGAACAATCGTGTTTATACTCATGGATAACTGTCTTCTCAACTACAGGTTCATCCTTCTCAGGATAAAAATTTACTTCTACAATACCATTCTCACTATCATTAGGCTGTTCAACTTTGGGATCGGAAAGTCTAGCTAATTTGAATCGCTTTCCTTCTGAAAGATTGCCATCTTCGACAAACCTTTCCAGGTCTACAGTTCCATTAGCATCTATTACAATACCCTTAACAGCTATGCGACCATCAAGCCACACATCTGCAACAGCTCGTTTACGAAGTTTATTCTTGAGTCGAATTACATACTCAGATCCGAATGGAATAAGGACTGAACCATCATCCCCTTCCTTCTGAATCTTTCCACCAACCATTAATGCCACGATGTAACTATCTCTATACATGTCCATGTTGCTCCTTTTTTTTCATTTTATTCAGTTTCGATGAGGGCACTGAACAAGCCCCGTTTTACAAAGGAGGGTATATTTATTTTGTATCTTTTTTCTGGCAATCTGGGCAACGTTGATCCTGTATGTTCCAACTCAACCACAAAAATGGCTTTTTACAAACAAAACAATCTAGTGGGTATACGCCCATGTTATTTTAAAAATTCTCTAATCGTATGTAAATCAACAGCAATACCAAGACCACTTGCACCAAATCCACCAAACAGAGATGTAGATCTTGTCAAAATTCCAATTAATCTACCTTGAGAATCCACAACAGCCCCACCAGAATTTCCAGGAAGAGCTACAGCATCTACAATTATAAATGATGCTTTCTCTTCAGGTACAGCAAAATGAATTTTGCTTACAATACCTTTTGTCAATATATCTGTAAGACCCAGAGGATTTCCAATAATCCAACAATCTTGTCCACGAACAACTCTATTGGATAAGCTAACTGGAGTACCTGTCATAGGTGTATATAATAGAACTAAGTCAGCAGGACCATCAAGCTTAACAACAATAGCTTGTTCTGATTGATCACCTTTCCTGACCCAAATTTGCTTTAGGTCCATTCCCTCTGGAACCTCAACACAATGAGCTGCAGATAAGATAATATTCTCTTTGATGTAAACACCACTGCATGTTCCCCATCCAGATCTTTCTTTCTTTTTGCCAGTTTCTTTATTTATAGATGTCATATGAACTTTCAGATGCACTAAAACAGTTGAATCTTCCATTCTATTGGATAGACTGGAAATATGTGGAGTATTAACATTAAAGGCACAAGCAGGTAACAGCAATAAGGCAGTAAGTAAAGCAGCGATAGTTTTCTTCATAGAGGTTCCTTTTTCTTAATTAGATATTCCAAGTACTCCAGATTATCCTCTGGTACATGCTCTTTGCAATGGCAATTAACCACAAAAGCAATTGAAGCATCACATACATCGTAACAGCCTCTTGCACCTTCCTGTGCATGAGCATGTTTACATTCTCGGCAACGTTTAATAATATACTCAAACGTTACATTATTCGAGACACTACTATTTGAAGTAGTTGTATAGACTCCAGCACTTACAACACCTGAATAATTCATATTCCATACGACATTGGATGAATGGGAATGATTAATCATTATCCTATCTCAGGAGCACCCAAGTCACTTGCTCCACCGACATTTCCTTCTCCTCCAACCTCTGCGCTACCCTCTTGACCATCTGGAAGACCTTCTGCACCGCCACCTTGTCCTGGCTCTATGGGCTCTGTGGGCTCAACTGGAGCACCACCAGCACCTTCTTCTCCACCTAAATCTTCTGGCATTCCACCACCACCGCCTCCACCACCGCTAGGTTTGGAGATTTGAGCTGGCAAGCGATTATCCTTACCACCCTTATCAAAGATGGTTCCTTTTTCCTCTTCCAACTGCTTACGTTCTGTTTCGTAATCAAGGTTAGGATACTTGCTAAATAAAGTCTTCGTAGAAATAAGACCTTCTTTATGGAATTCTGCAAATTGTTCCTGTTCACGTTCCTGAGCATCGATATCCAAAGACTTATACCAAGCAATCTGTGGGAGAATGAGCTGCTTCTCACCAGTATCAGGATCAACAGTATAAAATTCATTTTTCTCAGCAATAGGTCTGAAGAACTTATTAATAATCCAGTCTTCAAACTTATCACGTACAGCCTTATATTGCATGACCAATGCTTGAAGAGCCATAGTCTTGCTATTACCAAAGTTTGGACCTTCACCTAAAATAATGTTTTTGTTTACGCCTAAGCCTACGAGCAATTGATCCTGAATGTAGTCATACTCATTGTTCAAGGGGAATTGCTTACCCATAACGCTCAATGCCTCATAATGCACGATTGGAGGAGCAATGATTGTGAATGGAGGACTTTGAATGGATTGGTTGATCAACTGTCTCCAGTTATTCAGGTCATCCTTTGAAGGCATTGTGTTACTGGCTAAGTCTCCAATGGTCCACAACTCTTTTGGGAACACATAGTTCTTAGCATAAGCTGATTGTGCAAGACGAATCCAGTCCTGAAGAATCAAAGCTTTGAAACAAGATTGAATGCGTGACGTACCACGAGTAGCTGAAGGATCGGTAACACGAGCAACCTGTGATACACAATTCTCATCAAGTTTAATATTTCTATGCTCCATAACTGCATTAACAAGCTCTGGAGAAGTTTCTTTAAGTTGTTCAACTCGTTCAATATCTTCTGGGCGAGTAGAAGAAATAAGAGCCTTGATTTCCTCAGTAGGAACCATCTCAAAGGTCTTTTTACCACTCATCATATCTGTTTTGATTTCTACAAGCTCAGGTTCTAAAAGAATAAAATTGTGCCATCGGAAAAGTTTCTTACCATTCTTAGAGGGATTTTCATCCTGGGCTAAATTACCAAAACAAATAGCCTCACCAAATTTCTCTCGTGATAAAGAGGCTTGAAGAATAAACTCAAACAAATTAAAATCTCCATTTGAAGCCATCTCTTCATAAAACTTTTTAATAGTAGGATCAGAAACAACGAGATCGAACTTCGAAAAGGGATACAATGAATGCATCATAGTGATCTGTTGAATATATGGTTCCAAATTGAAGAAAATACGAATCCACTTTAAAATTTCCTGACGAGACTTTGGAAGTACCCATGAATCTGAGGTAAGTTCAGGGGAATAGAAAAACGATTGTGTCTGTGAGACAGAATACTCACTACCTGCACTTTTATCCATTGATGCTGTCTTTCCAATACCAATAGAAAATGCATTAGCCCCAGAATTGGGGTCCTGAAGACCACCATTAAATCCTGTAGGAGACATTGTTCCTTTCTTTGAGTTACCTTTTTTTCCGTTCTTTTTACTTGCCATATTAGGCTCCTTGCTCGAACTCTCGTTTCGCTGTCAATTCATTTTGCTGTGCAATTATATTTTGTTTACTATAATATGCGACACGCTGTTTAGCCTCTTCAATATCCTTCTCTATTCCTGTTTCTTCTGCCTGTTTCAAACGTGCTTTTACAATACGCAAATTTTCTCGTGCTTTAATTGTATTACGTTTACGTGCTTCATATATATCTTGCAACTCCGCAACCACTTGCAACTTCTTTTGTGTTTGTTCTTTAGCAGTTATATGATTACCTAACTTCTCAAGACCATTAGAATACTCAAAAATATCTGCAGCATATTTATCTAAGATGCTTCTCGCTTCTCTATCAACTAAATGAGATTGAGCAACAGCATGTAAAGCATCAGATACATAGAGCAAATATTTACGTGCCTCATTAAGGGTTTGGTTTGGTTTCATAGAATGATCTCTTATAAGTATACCCTAATATCTAATCAAATCCAACGTGTTTTTACGCATTGTTATTTACTATTCGAGTTTACCTTTTAAGGCATAGGTAAGACCATCTAGATAACCCTGTACTTCAGGAAAGTCTTCACCCGTATGTGTCTTAATTAGATACTTTAAGAAGGCTTTTGTGGCTTTAAGTTCCTTTTTAAGCTCTTTATCCGAAATCATTAGGTCAACCTATCCTTTAGGAACTTACCTGAATTTGGATCTCCAGGTTGCCCTGGCATTGGTGTTCCCATACCACTTAAATTAGCGGGACCTGCAATAGGAGAAGGAATATTTCTCATTGTGCGTACAACCTTACCAGCATATGCCTTCTCTTGATCAGCACACCACACAGCAAGCACATCTGCAGAAACATGGTCATCATGACCAGCAGATGGATCTACGAAAATCTTATCATTGATACCTGCAGCAGTACGATGTCTTTCTAATAAACCCCACTGCTCATATCCTTCTTTAAAAACCTTGTTTTTCTTAATTACTTCAAGGCTTGGATATTGGACACGTCCACTGTCAAGTTCAAAAACGAATTGATCTACCATAGCATTTTTATAATTCTTGTTAGTAATTGGTTCTTTTGCACCAAAACTAACACCAGCTATTGGAATACCTTCTTTTTTAAAAATATCAATTAAACCAATAGCAAAGTTTGAAAAGTCTGCAAGACCCATAATGCATTGGAAAGTCCCGTCAATTGGATGGACCAAATCTCTAATTTCCTGCATTTGTGTAGTAGTTTCACCCTGCCACATATACTTAGCTACTATATCTTTTGTATTGTCTTGATTCTTTCTTAAAATTGTTAAAACAGTCCAGTCAAGATCCTTTTGCCCAGGCATCAAAGTACCAGATGCAGTATCAAGTCCGAAATAATACTTCTCAGTCATTTCAGGACGACCAGCCTTAAGGATAGGAAATAAACCAGACGCAAGCTTCTTTTGCTGATCACCTGATAGAACGAGGTTAATATCCTCCATCCAGATCATCTCATACTGAGTATTCCATTCAATTTCAGAATAGCCTTCCACAGAATCATAATGTAAGGTAGGATCATTAGGAAAATACTTCTCTTTAACAGACTTTGGCATTAGTTCTACAATACGCTTTGGGTATTCCTTACCTTCGTATAAAATAGATCCTTGCTGCCAATAAATATCACAATCAGCCCAGCCTTTGCGTAATACTTTATAACGAGTCCCATTATCATTACAGCTATGCCAAAAATTGTTTTTATAAAGCGAAATCCCAATCTTAATGGTCTTCGCAACAGTAAAAGACCCAAGCATTGGGACTAATTTTTCTTTAACAACGAAGTCACTAGTACGATGTGCTTCATCTAGTACCAAAACGTGAAAATGCTCTGATTCTTGAGTAGCAGTTGGTGAAGCAGAAAGAGCTTTTACAGTTGAACCATTTTTAAATTGGATGAAAGAATTTGAGGTTTTATTCCAGTCTATTTGATCATAGACCCTAGAGGTAGGTGAAAGGATACGACCAATAATATCTTCTTTAACTAGACGTTTTGATGTATCAGCTTTTGGACCAAAAATACCTACACGAAATCCTGGGTTATCTAAACAAAGCTTAACAATAGCAATAGCAACGGAATATGTTTTACCAGATCCACGAGAAGCAAGTACACCTACATATGGGAGACTAAGATCACAAACAGCGTCTAGAATCTCAACTTGATTATCATATAAATTAATATCCAAGTTGGTAAGAGCCCAATAACTTGGATTCATGGCAAGTTCGACCATGTTTGCAAGTTTAGAAGGTATTTGCGTTTCCAACATCAAATCGTATTGAGACATTATTACCTCGTACCTTATCTTTATATGACAAAATTATTTTTCGTTTGTTATCAGGTTCATTTTACGACAGATGGTACAGCGATAAATGCGCCAAAAAGCATGAAGTGAGTACTCATCTCCCATAAGGAATGAATAGATCTCGCTATAATCATGTTCTTTAGTCTTTGTGCATATATCCGTTGCTTTTATTTTCTCCATCTATTAATCCACCTAAAGAGTCCCACTCAACCATTTCTTGCTGGATATCCTTCATCCTTTGTCTCAGCACAAGATTAGCTTTTTTAATCTGAGTATGAATCTCTTTAACATCCTTTTCAATCTTTTTGATTTTGTCGGCACTCATGTTATTTACTCCCGCCGTTTCCATTTTTATTACCACTCAGCTTAATGAGAAGGTCAAGGGTATTATTAATATCCTTAGCTAAATGGTTGTAATCATCAACCATACTCTTCCATTCGTGTAAACGCTGCTCTTGGAGACGATCATACTTCTGAAATAGTTTATACAAAGCATAAGACAACGCAGCTATCGCTATTGTTGGTAACGATAACATGGACAACATCTTTGGATCGGTAAGTAAATTAATTAGAAATTCGATTGGAGTTCTCCAAATAATTACATTGGTTCGGACAATAATTTAAGTGCAGCCATAAGCTCTTCATTATAATGGTTCATATCATCAACAAGTGAAGAAGATTTATCTAAAGAACTCTTCTTATTAGGCCATCGGATGAGTGTCTTTTCAACCACTCGTTTTGCCTGACTCAACATCCCATTAAGGACATCCTGTACATACTTCTCAGCACCCTCAAACTTAGCATAAATCTTTGCTAACATTTCTTTAGGAGTAAGACCTGGAACAAGATCAACCTGTTCAGTCTGCATAGTAAATAGTTTATCTTTCCATTGAACAACCTTAGATTCAACTGCATCAATAAGAACGGCTGCTTTTTCAATAGATTCCTGAAGAGCTGCTTCCATCTGTGCTCGTTCACCCTGTTGATCAATTTTATCCATCTCTTCTTTCATCTTAGCCTGGATCTGTTTACGTGCAGTTTCCAATGTAGCTAGATTCTGTTGAAGGGCATCCATCTTGGATAATACCTGATCAATCTCTGGTGTGGCTGGAACAGCTTGTTCTTTTGGAGCATATTTAGGAGTTATTTTATAGTCTTTAAATTGAGTCTTTGGAGCAACTTCAGGCTCAGCAGCAGTTTTTTGAGCAGCTTCATCAGCCATTCCAGGATAGTTCTTAGCAAAACCTTCAGAGTCATAATTCTCTGATTCAGGTAATGGGTGTTGCTCACCTGTCATCCAGAAAATACCTTCTAAGAGATCTTCTGCAGTTGCCATCTTACCTGAATCTGCAAGATCGGGAATAAGTGTATTAAGTAACCATTCAACATAAGATGGATCTTGCTTACCTGATTTAAGTAATTTAATAATAGTTTGAAAATCTTTAGCTGTCTCAATAGTGCCTGATTCCTTCATATCAGGAATAAGTGTCTGTGTAAGATAAGCTATATAATCTTCTTTTGATGTTTGATTAGCTTTTTTTGTAACCTTATTAAAAGCATACTGTTTAGAAAGCATCTTTTGTTCTGGAACAACCTCAGTATCTACTACATCTTTTGTAATAGTACCACGATCATTAATGTATCCAGCTTCAATAAGAGCTTTAGCGGTACGCCCATAAGAGCCCTGTAAGCTCCAGGCATCACCACTCTTAATCAGCATACTGAAAAGCTTAAGAATACCAGCATCATCTAATTCGCCAGTTTCATAAGCCATAATTAGATCAACTTGATCTGGTTCTGAGCCTTCTGGCTTAGTAGCAGCATAAGCTTGACCACATCTATGGAATTCACACTCAGCATTTGTACACTGGCAATTATCATCAATAGGAGACTTACAGAGTTTGCAAGGATCGCCAGTTTCCCATTCCAAATCAGAATGATGCTTATAAGGATCAATATCTTTATCCTTTAAACTTGGATTCTTTTTAACTGATTTAGCAGCTGGAAGTGTTTCATCAGATGTCTTATTCTGTGAAATTCCTTTCTCAAAGTCAGATCCAGTTACCTTTTTGTGGTTCTTACGAACACACTTCTCACAAACTGGTCCTAAAAAACCTTGATACCCCATAGGTTTCTTGCATTGTTCACAAATATGTTCGGGTGGAAGTTCACCCTTTTTCATAAACATTTTATTCTGGGACGATTCATATCCCATATCTTTATTAAATTCAGCCATTTCCTGTTCTTCTGTCTGAGGATTGGCTAGTTTAACCCAATCAATCCTATCGTGATCAGAAGGCTTTAATGATTCGAACCAAGATTGAACTCCAACCTTAGAAGATGCACTATCTGCAAGTCTTAGAGCCTCATGTGCAAGTTCTCGTGCAAGATCTTTAAGAGCAGCAATTTTAGAATTTTCATCAGCTAATTTTAAAATCTCAGGATATCGGTTATCAGATGCAAGTTCATCTTCCTGAACCCAAACTCTGCACCACCCATTACCCTCAAATGCTGAGTCATCAGCATGTTTCTCTAAGCCCTGTTTAATAAAAATATAAGAAGTCTTTGCCATTCCCTCAACTTCTTTTAAAAGAGCTTCAACCTCAGCTTTAATTGTCAAAGCAGATTCTTGCTCACTAGTATGAAAATCATCCATCTTAGGAGTTACTGGAATATCAGTTTCCTGTGGTTTTTCAATCTGAGGTTCTGCTACTGGCTCAGTATCTTGAGCACCAGATGTTCCTTCAGACGTTTTAACAACACGGTTAGTCTCGATATCAATCAAGTCTCCAGCATCTGTCTCAACAATAGAGAAATCAACACCCTTTGCTTGATAATTAGAAATATATGTAGCTTCAAATCCCGCTTTCTCATCGGTCATATCTGAAGACACAAATACTCTATCCCCTTTCTGAGGGGCATTATGATCCAATGGTTTCTTCCCCATTGGAACAAGATCTTGTTGAGGTGTGCTAGTTTCTGCAGTAGGTCTTTCTTCGATAGGTTCCTGGAGAGGATTTAAATCAGAAGGTGCTGCTGTTTTTAACGAGGATTGTGTATGTAATTCAGGACGCAAATTTGGATTTGCTGCTTTTGCCTTCATCCAATGTTCCATAAACGACTTCAAAGTATCTCTGGAATTATTGTCTTCTTTAGCAATCATTTTGCCCCAATCAGCGTTATTCTTATAGATTGCTTTAGCATAATTAACTAACCAATCTGATAATTCTCGATCAGGAGCAACACCATCAGCAACAATATGGGGCATCAAGACTTGGAGATCTTTATCCATATCTCCTGTCCATCTTTTAGCAGCTACTTTATGAATATCATCATTATCTGCACGAGCAATCTCATTGGATAGAGAAGATTGATCTACAATCTCGTCATCCTCTGGAATGTCCATAACATCTTTGGGAGTAAAGGAAGGTTCTTTATTCTCTAGGGGAGTTTCATCTTTTTTTTTATCTTCATGATCCTGCAGCAATTTATCATGAGTTTCAGGTGAAACTAAGTCTTCTGGGGGAGTAAGAGGAGATTTCTCTTCTGGACCTTTTGGTTCTTCTTTAACTGGCTCTACATCAATACCAGTTGGGTCCATACTTTCACGTTGCTCATCTATAAAAATTGTAGTTGCTTCTTTATCAAAATTGAAATCCTTAATTAGGATTTTCTTAATTTCATCCCAATTACGTCCATTCTTTCGAAGAACTTTAACTAATTCAATTTGATCAGGACCAAATACGCTGGCAGCTTTTTCCTGAAGAGCTGATTCTAGCTCAGTCTTAATTTTCTCATCAATATGCTTCTGCATATCCTCATGTTCTCTTTCTTTCTGATTCTCAACATCTTCGTAGGATAATGAGGCTGGAGCAAGACCCTTATCCATGGACTCGGGAGATTTCTCTTTCTTGGTTTTATCCCAAAGAGGAATGTGATCCTGATCATTTCCTGGTTTTGCACCTTTCTGCTTTTGCTGATATTCTAATAGCTCGTCATTTGTGGAGAACCATAGATTCTGCATGGTAATTTTGGCTTGTTTCCAAAGGCGAGAATCTTCTTTAGAAGCTTGTGTATTATGGAGTTTTGGCAAATTTGTATCTACAATATCACCTGTATTTTCAGCATACTTCTGGCCCAATTTCTTCATAAGAGCTTTAGCTGAATCATATTCACCTTGCTTAGTAAGAGCTGCTACTTCGGCAAGATCGGTTGAAATTAAATCAAATTGATGAGATGCTTCCTGTTCACTTAAAGTCTTTTCAAACAGTTTCTCCCCACCATCCCAGGATAATGATATCAATACATCATTATTGACTGGTACAGCATCAAGAGAAATTGAACGAACAGGATTAGCCCCTACTGCTGTATCATCAGCAACAGAGAACTTGGTATGCCCTTCGAAAGCATTTTTTAATAGGTGAGAGATTACGTCTTTGAAGAATGAATTCATGGTAGCTCCTGAGAAGGAATTAAAATTTATGCTTTAATTTTTGTTTCTGGTTCTTTTTCGTCGGCCTTTGGAGGAGCACATTTCTTAAATTTCCAAATAGAAGCTGAATCTTCATTTTTATCATTTTGATTACTATCTGTATCAACAAGTTCCCATTGATCTGCACCGTCTGAAATTTTATCACCCTTCTTCATTTCTTCATGATTAGGTAGTAAATGTTTTTGAACTTCAAGTACATCAGTTTCTCCAAGAAACATTTCATTTGTGCTTCCTGAAGCTTCTTTTTTAACTGGTCTTTCTGCAAGAATGTCTTCAGCTTCTTTAGTTTCATAAGCAATCTTTTCCTCAATAGCTGCAATCTTCTCTAATGCTTCTAAGTCAAATTGTTCAGAGAGTTTAGCTCGAATATCCAGACCTTTGGAGATAAGAGTTGAAACAAGAGCTTTCTTTGGAAGAACTACTTTGGACTCTTTGATTGCTACTGGAATACTGACAGCTTTGACAGATCCACCATCATCAACAGCTGCCATAAAATCTAAACCATCTTTAGAATCAGTTACTTCAGCAATTTTTGCTGTACCATAACCCATACCATGAAGCATAGAGATGAGAGCATTAGCTGCTTCATTCGTAAGCTTCTCTTTGGAAGCTGAAAGTGTCTGGGATTCTAATTGAGCCATTTGAGCCATTGAATCAGTTGCACGAGCCATTGGCATATCATCTTTAACACCCATTGGATTACCGATATTCACATCACTATCAGCAATTTTGTCCATATCATATTTCATACCTAGACGATCTGCTAATTCCTGTGGGGCTTCATCCATAGGCATAGCTTCTGGTCCATCAATACCCATATCTGCAGGTGTTACGCCATATTGTTTTTGAACGATAGCGGTAAACTCTGTAAATGGATCTGCTGATGGTTCACTCATAAAATCGGCTGTAATCCATGAAGATTTCTTGGGCTGTATTTTTGGTTCAACAAGAGATGCTTCTTTCTTAGGTTTAGCTCCACGGCATTTATCACATAAATCATCTTGGTACTTATTCTTGTCATCATATTCTTTACCACATTCCCAACAATCTTTTAATCGTGCAGCTTTCTCAATTGTTGGTTCTTTAAATTCACCTGTAAAAGTAATAGGGGTTTCAAGCATAGCATCTTTAACAATACCTTGTAAAAGTGCTGATTTATCTTTAGAGGCTGCATATTCATTCTTACCTACTATGCCCAAATTGGCATCTTGTAGAGCTGAATGGCTAACCTGGAGGTATTTAGAACCAGTGTCAGTCAAATTGAAAGAATCCAAGGAAGCTACGACTACTTCAGAATGCTCTTCTGCTGCATTTAATGCACCAGAAATATTTGCTTGGATATCTTCAGAAGTAACTTCAATATCATTCTCATTAATTGTCATATTGACTCCTACTTGATTTAACAAGCTATCTGCTGCATAACAGGTAATCTGGCCTTTAAATACAAAACTAGAGCTTGTAGGACCTTCTGTAGCGGTCAGCTCAACCTTTGGCTCTCCTGACAGATGAGCAGAACCATACTTTGACAGAAGATATGCTCCTGCTACTCTCTGAGCAGCGTTAATTATTCGTTCTTTAGCTTCATTAAATTTTGGATTGGTTGGCATGGTGGAGGCTCCTAATAGTCTAGTTTGATTCCTTTACTTCTATTATCTGAAACTGTTAATGACTGAAGATTAGTATAATGTACTGCTTTTAAAAATTGCTCTTTATCGTCTAAGTTAAATTGTGACAAAGGAAATATATGATCAATTTCCCAATATGAACCATAATTATCCCAAGACATTCCTGGAAGAAACTTCGACTCAAGATATTGTTTTAAAAAATCAACAGAACATCCTAAATCTCTAACGGCTGATCCAACTTTAAAATTCTTTTTTATAGCTTGGGTTAATCTAATTCTCAAATTACAAATCAATCTAAAATTTAAATCAGTATTATATCTCTGTTTATAATAGATTGTTTTTCTTAAAATCTCTTTAGCTCTATATTCAGGATCAGTATTGTATTTATGCTTTTTACGTTTCTTATCAGCAATAAGGATCTCTGGGTTATCTTTATACAGTTCTTTAGCCTTAGATAACAATCTCTCTTTATTATCTAAGTACCATTTTCTTTGCAGTTCTTTTTGTTTCTCAGAAGACATTCTTACCTACTCCATAAAGCATTATAAAAATCGTTAGAGCGTAGGACTCCTATATTAACACGGAAATATTATACTTTCTTAGCTACTTAAACATTGTTACTTACTCAGGGTTGGTTTTCTCTATACCGTCACTAGCTGGCAATGAAGTATACCACGTTACATTATATTCCCCGATTCCAAAGGGATCTAATCTGTAAGCTGGATTTTCAAGGGTATCTAAACGAACAACGGCTGGCTGATTGTCTTTAGCCCAACCAATATTATAGCCTGTGTTTTCTGGACTATCATGCATCCCATATGGATAATCTCTTTGATCATGATTGACATATGGCTCTTCAGAAATATCATCATGCAATTGATCAGTCTTCCACTCATCAATTAAATAATCAGGAACTGAAGCACTTTGATCACCTGCACTCTTTGGAATAGAGCCTCTAAAGAATGGTATTGTTACACTATTATTCATTCTATCTTCTATAAATACTTTAGGGGTTTCACCAATATATTCTTTAATAAAATTCTTTATAAAAGATGGAACATTATGAATATCAGCTACCTCCAAACTCACACTATCCTTGGATGCATTAACCCTTGTCCAGCCTCGTTCAATAAGATTTCTCCAATCTTCTTTGGTTGTATCTATTCCATATTTATCTTTCAGTAATTGATTTTCATTAACCATCCAAATATCGTGAGTAGTTTCTGGAACTAAGTAAACTTCTCCCTTTGGATCTATCCAGTAACTTACATTATTGGAACCTGCTTGCTTCATTGTACCCTTACGATTCTTAATCTCAGCCTGAGTATCAAATAAGTAATTAATATCATTTGGAATAGTAACATGACGAATATAAGTACCATCATCATTTTCCCAATCAATATCTAACCCATAATAACGAATCATTGTATTATGCTCTGATTGATATGCATTCCAAACAAAGATATCTCCTGACTGCGGATCAACCAAAGCACGAAGAGATCTAAATTTTTTTACGAAACCTTTTACCTCTTCAGGACTAGGATTTACCAAAACCTTAATACCATTAACTTCTTCGATTGAAGCTTGTTTACCCAAACGTTTTCTCTGAAGAGCTTTATTAACTGCCTTTTGAATATTCCCATTATACACTTCGTCAATCCAATTTATCTCTACATGTCCACCGTTCATATCCTCTACAATAATTCCCTTACCATTATTAATGGTACTTAAAATAGAATCTAAAGGACCAGCTGGAAGATGTGTTAAATCTGGAGTCTCAATGCTAATGTACCCAAAACTAGAATCTCCAACTCGTGTCCAACCCTTTTTTATTAAAGCTTTAGAATTAAAATCGGCATTTGGAGTATCAATTTCAATTCCATACTCATTTAATAAAAGTTCTTTATTTCTATTAATCCAGTCATAGTGTGTAACAAGATCATCTTCACCTCTTACCTGATAAGCTTTACCATTGGGATCTATCCAATACCCAGGACCATAACCAGCAGTAATATCTCTTGTCATACTATCAAGAGATGCCTGACGATTCTTAAGCATATCAATAAGAGTGTGATTAACCTCACCCTCATTAGAGAACCATTCACCTTTTGGCTTACCCATGAAACGACGGGGAAATCCACCAGGAGAATTCTGATCCAAATTGTCGTCATTAGATATCTGAGGAGAATAAGTTACTGAGGTAGGTTTACTTGGTTCTCCATCTTGCGTCAATGAATCCCAAGTTGTATTATGTGGAAAGTCATGCTTTGCTGGATCATAGAAACCCTTAGAATATTCGAGAAGAGTTTGATCTTCACCTAATGCATCCTTCTCTTCCTGTTCTAATTCTTTATCATAGGATTTTATAGTTACATTTTCTTTCTTTGAGAAGGCATTTTGAAAGATGGACATGAACTGTCTCCACATATCTTTGGTACGTGGTTTACCTGTTGTGCATGGTTCTGCTTCTGTAGCATCATCCGATACACTATCTGGCTGTAAAGCAATCTCAACATCATCTCCACCTTGAGCAAACTGCCAACGATTAGTAGGAGCATTCTCTGCCATAGAAGGAAGAAACTCGGCAGATTTTAAAATTAAATAACCACCTTCCTCATCTTGACCAATAACAGTAGAGTTAGGATCAATTTTAACAGGTTGTGGATTACCATATTTTGTAGCATCTTCTTTACTCTTCGTTACCCAAATAAGATCAGAGGCTGGACGTTTTTCTAATAGAGGTAAAATATTTGGATCTACTTTATTGTCATTACCTAGTTCTTCAGCTTCATATCGTATGACATCGGCAGCTGTAGTTCCTGGAGGAAAACCACCCATAGACATTCCTCTCCAAGCTTCACCTGAAAAAGGCACTTGAGCTGCTGTCTTTGTTGCCCCCATCAAAGCTTTATTAACTGCCCCCTGACCCAATACAAATTCATCTACGGGCATTTTAACATATGCACCTGAAAGATCTGATACAACCATTTCCTTACCTTGACCTGTATACTTCAGGGCATGATTAAAAACAGCAGGATTTATATTTCTGAGGCTTTGAACATTAGCTCCAGTTTCTCCTCCACCACCCATTTCTCCAAAACGAGTCCAACCCTTATTGATAGCTAAAGAAAGAACATCTTCACTATCATATTTTCTATCATCATCAAGCAAATCAAAAATCATATCTACGTGACTATCCCCCTCGAATTCCTCAACTTCACCAGTTGGAGAAATCCAAGCAGACTCAGCCCAATTACCAGCAGGATATGCAACTTTATTAATCTCCTGTAAAATAAAAGAACTCTCTTTATCCTGTGAAAGACTGAAATAGGTTCGATTGCCCTTATGAGGACTGAAGATCACAGTATCAAGTTCAACCTCTTTACCTTCAAATTCATCAGCTCCAACATACTCCTTAGCTGTATCACGCTTCATATAGGCTATTGTAATATGGGGTTTATACTCATCAGATACAAGACCCTTAGCGCATTCAAATTTATCACATACTTTCTCATTAGCTTCCTGTAGATCGTCACTAATAATTTCTACAGTAAGAACATCAAAAGGAAGTTCAGGGGGCTGAAAGTGTCGTACCTTTCCAAGTTTAGCATGGAATGGCTTTGCATCATTAAAAGAACGTCGAACATGTTTAGCATTATTGGTCAATAGACCATACTTAATTGTAATATGAGATTCAAGCTCACGTCCCAAATTCCCATCTTCATCTAAATATAGTTCCTCATCAGGAACGTTGCGTACTCCCCAAGCAACAATTTCCTGGGCCAGATCATGAGGAACTAAAGCCATGAGACAGGAGTAATCACCTTGTTTAACTTTCTTAGTTTGAGCTGTAATCTCTTTCTTTGAGAAAGCTTTAGATACAGGTTGTAATCTTTTTTGTTGCAATGCCTGATTAACAGCTTGTTGGACGGATTTAACAGGCCATATAATAGCGACATGATTTTCCCATCTAGTATCTTCTTCAATTGTAATTTGAGCACCTTCAGGAACAAACTGAGCAAGTAAACTATCTACTGAGGTAGGTACATGGCTTAAACTTTTAAGAGTAACACCCCATTCTGAACCACCAGAACTATCCCCGATTCTAATCCATCCAGCTGCCATAAGATCATTTGAAGTAAGACGATCACTTGTCCATTGATTTGTAACAGGTTTAAATCCATAATCTTTTATCAACATTTCTCTATTTTTTTGGACCCATTTAAAATGTGTATCAGCTTTACCCTCATCTATATCAACACCAGTAACACCCTCACCTCTTACTTGAAAGGTTTTACCATTAGGATCTATCCAATAAGCATGTTCATAATCAGCTTCTATTTTCAAAGAAGCTGCAATTGGTTGCTGTCTTAATCTTTTTGCTTGATAAATAGCTTTTCTAAGATTAGGAAATGGATCAGAAATATCCTGGTAGTTACCCTCTAAATCATCAATCTCAACTCCACCACCATAATAATTTTTAGCAACAAAATTATCCAAATAAGGAGGAAGATTGTTTATATCAGCGACCTCCATAGCAAAATCATAATCTGATTCGGTTGTAACTCGTGTCCAACCCGCTTTAATCATATCATCTGCTATTGCATGATGCCCATAGGGTCCATGAATATTTAAATCTATTCCATATCCCTTAAGAATATCTTTATTTTTTGGTATCCAACCTAAATGACCACCAATATTACTATCAGATGGGGAAAAAGCAAATTCCTTACCATCTGGTGCTATCCAGTATTTATTAGCAATCCTAGCAGTAACGTGCAACGAAGCTGCTTTTTGCCAGGAAAATTCATCTATGTCAGAAGCATCTGTAATATAACCTGTCTGACAATGATCATACTCCTCAAGTCCCTGCTCTGCTAAATATTCCATTACATGATCGTGGGTAGCCTTTTCTGCATCCCAAATATAATTGTTATTGGCTTGGATAACACGAAGTTGACCAAAACCAGTTTGTGGTAATGCACGAGCAACCTGTTGACGAGAAGGATTGACTAGAACTGGAAACTCAGGACCACCACCATAAGGTTCAACCCTAAGAACATTCGAGGAAGCTGTCTTATTAGACTTCTCAACCTTCTGCATTACTTTATCCCAAGAATCGAAATGGATAGCCTTGTCATCAATCACATACTTGAAGAAGGGTTTATCGCCGCTGAAAATAGAATCATAAGGCATATCATGTTCATCAAGCCACTTGGTAATTAGTTCGATACCCTCATCACTATCACCTCTGCAGGAATAAATGATAACATTATAGCCTAGATCTTGAAGCTTAGCTAAAGATTCCTTAGCTCCTTCAATAGGTTCACCGATAGCTGGATACTTTGCCTCATGTGCAATAGTTTTATCAAAATCTACACAAACGTCTGTCTCTAATTCTTTAGGCTCTTCTTCAAAAGCTTCTTTTAAGAAAGCTTCTTTAAGAGATCCCATTCTTTTCTTCTGTAGAGCTTTATTAACAGCTTGTTGAAGATTTGGAAAAGGATCACCCACAATAACCGTTCTATGGTCAGACTCACCTTCAACCATTAATTCTCCACCTTTATAGAATTGAGCAAGAGCATTATCCACACCATTTGAAATAGAACCTAAATCCCAAACACAAATTGAATACCCAATATCACTTCGTCCAGAATCTCCTATTCTAGCCCACCCAGAGGTATACATTTCTTTAATGATCTTAAAACAATTCAGATCTAAAGTTAGACCATACTGTTCCTTAAGCAATTCCTGATTTGCAACAACCCAATCACTATGGGTAAAAAGATCTTTAGAATATTCATTAGGTCTAACTGTATAAATTTTACCTGCTGGGTCTACCCAATAAGCATAACTCATATCACTAGCTTCTTTTACAGATCCTTGACTAATAATCTTTTCAATCAAAGGAAGTTCCTGTGTAGTCACCTGCCCACCAGTCTGTTCCATAAGAGTCTTCAGATTCGATAGGATTCCAAAGAAACCAAAACGTGCAAGCCATTTAAATTTAATTTCAACTTCAGATGTAGCATCCTGGTTAGCATGTCTAGCATCAACCAATTCCTGCTTAAGCTGCAGATCCTTCATAATCTCTGCTTCAATAGCTTTGAGTTTAGATTCAACCTTGGCATAAAAGAGTTGTTGTTTATCCTGGTCCCAAGCCTTAATAACAGCCTCAAGTTCATCAATACGCTTTATATCACGCCTAATCTTACCCAAGCTGCCATCTAGCTCTTCTGCTAGGGCCTCAGCTTGAGCTACAACGTCCTTTCTAGACTCTTCGAAGTCCAAGTCAGCATCAAACGTAATAGGCTCTTTAACCCATGCATCCTGCGCTAAGGAATAGATTCCTACGAGAGCTGTGTTACTTGGTTTAAATTCAATACTCTCAAAATAAAATTCAATAGGATGCTGTGTCATAGGAGCTAAGATTTTAGCACGATCAAATTCCTTGCGAGTAAGATCAAGTTTCTCAAAAGCCTGTTCCTTGGTACTCCCAGGCATATTTGATGCTATAAATGCATCTAAATTGACACGTATATGAACATCCAAATCAGAAGTGAACAGCCATTTAGAAGTAGTCAAAGAACCTATGATAACGATATCCTCTACCCAAGTCTCAGGCTGCTGAAGACTATAAGTTTCATACATCGTACTGATTAAACGAAGAATAAAATCTTTCTGGTAGGCAAAAAGCTTCCTCTCATGATCCCAAACGGCTGGATCAAGAAATGGATAGGAATAATCAAGGATAGAAGCAGATTTCTTCATAGTTTGTGGGGGGAACTTAGATTTACTTCGTAGCAGCAGGATATTCCTTAGCAGCTCTGCTAGGAATTTCCCGTACATCTTCAACATGCTTATTACATTTTGGGCACATTTCAATGAGGTAATATATTGATTCTACTTGTTTAACGACATACATAAAATTACTATTCCGATTACAAATCGTACATAGATATCGTTCCTCAGTGTAAATTTTCATTGGGCATACCTCAGAAAGTGTAGTCATTTTAATTTACCTTTCCCTTTCTTTTTTAGACATTGTTCCAAATACTTTAAATTATCAGGTACGTATGCCTCACAAGGACAAGGCCATTTGAGTTTTAATTCACCAATTGTTTTAGCTCTTCGTTCAAAACCGTTACACCACTCATCACCTATCGATACACCAGCCCAAGCATGTAATTTATTAGAATGCCCACAATTACAGGGGAAGAGTAGAGCTTTCTTTTTGTTCTTGGAACGCATACAATCCCTCAAGTGTCTTTAAATTATCCTGCTCAAATTCAAGACATTCATCGTAGCAATATCCGCATCTAAGCCACTTATCGATCATATTCATCTTATTATCAATCGTTATATAGCCACGATCATGATTCTTACGAGCGTGATTACATTTGCAACGGGGCTGAGGCTTTCGCCTTTTCATTACTTTCCAGTAGGGTTATTTTTGATAAAATCAGCTACTTTATCGTGCATAGCTTGATCTTGAAAACCAAAGCTGCGCTGACACTGAGGACAAAAAACAGCCCATCGGTTAAGCCCAGCACCAATCTTCATAACGTTCTTATCATTGATATTCTCTCGGCAAGTTGAGCAATACCATTCTTTTGGAGGAGCTACTTCTTCAGTAGCAACTTTCTTGGCAGGTCTACCACGCTTTTTCTTGGGTGTAACTGTAATAGCTGAAGATTCATCAAAATCATTAACAGCATCTTTGCCTTTAGCAATAATCTCGGCATCAACTTCTTTCTCAAGTTCAGTACGTTCTCGTGGAGCGTCAACTGGAACCTTTACTACACCTTCTGATCCTACGCTGGTCAAACCAAATTCTTTTTCATCACTCATTTTATATCTCCTTTCCATTCTTTTATAATATCGACTGATCTACTGCAACCGACTCTAGAGGCTCCAGCCTCCACCATCATATTGAAATCAGCCAATGTTCGAATCCATCCTGAAGCTTTAACCTTCACCCTGGACCCATTAACACTCTCTTTCATTAGCTTTACATAACGTGCTGTTTCTACTGGCTTAAGCTCTTTAAAGAATCCTGTAGAAGTTTTGACAAAATCTAAATTAGTCTCTACTGCTAAATCACAACATCTTTTGATCTCATCATCAGTCAAAGCCCCAACCTCAAGAATGAGCTTTAAAATATGATGATCAGAAGCTTCCCGAATCTCCATAAGCTCATCTTTAAGACGCTTCCATTCACCTGTCTTAACAAGGCTTATATTGATTACAGCATCAAGCTCATGGGCTCCCTTTGAGATAGCTCGTTCAATCTCTAAGGATTTGGTATGAATATCTGTTGCCCCAAAGGGAAAAGCAATAACAGAGCAGGTCTTAACCTTAGCTTCTGGGTGAGCATTTAAAAGATTAGAAATAAGGGGAACATGAAATGAATTCACGCAAACGCTGGCAAACTTATACTCAATAGCCTCACGACAAATCTCTGTGTATTTACCTAATGGGGCATCTGGTCTTAGAAGCGTATGGTCTATCATACCTGCTATATTATCCATACTTAAGTATACCACGTTTGGATCTACTTAGCAACCTTTATTTTACTAATCCAGTAAGATAATTATTTATAAATTCTACAAGCTTCTTTTCATCAATTTTCTCTAGATTACCTACTGATTCAACTGCATAAGCAAGTGCTCTATCTTTGCTATGGCCTCTTTTAACGGCCTGAGCATAGTTATTTAGTGCTATATTATAAACAGGAGATGAATCTGCAGCGATCTCATTCTGAGCTTCCTGGGGTAGGATCTCTTCCTCAGCCACTTTAGTAAGGCTTTTCTTACTAAAGGCTCGAACGACCTCTCCAGTACCACCTGTAGGAATCTCTCGATTATTCTTAAGATCCCAAATTGCAATCTGATTGTGTTGTTTACCTAAATCTACTGCCTTCTGTTGGTCTGGAATTGTAGCTACGACATCAAGATATACCTTTCCGTCATGGGTCCAAGCCCCAAAAGAATTACTTGCATTATTTAATAAATCTTCATTTGCAACAATAAAATTCTCAATTTCATCAAAGTCAACTCCTGATGGAAGTATCTTTGAGCGATCTGGATAGATGGAAACAGAATAATTATCTGTTCCAGCCATATTACCCTGGGAAAGATTATAAGTAACACCACCTGAAGACTGAATACCCTGTAAGATCTCATTAACGGTGCGACCATTAAGATCAGCTTTTTTAAGTGACGCACGAGTACCCATTAGCTGCTTATTAACTGCTTTTTGAATAGAAGGGAAAGGATTAGTAATTTCAATGAATTGTTGTTTAGCTCCTATTAGAATAGTTTCACCCTTTTGATAATATTTAGCAATAAGATCATCTACAAAATTTGGTATACTATTTAAATCCTTAACTTCTATTACAAATCCAGTTCCAGAAGGTTCATCAGAAACTCGAACCCAACCTGCATCTATCATTTTTTCTTGGGTCCATTGTGGTTCAGTTGTATCTATTCTGTATTTTTTTAAAATATCAGGATTTTGTTTAATCCACATACCATGTCCTGCACTAAAAACCTCAAATTCTACTCCATCAGGGGCAATCCATAAACGAGAAGGAAGTTTAGCTTTCTTACTAAATGGTCTACGTAAAGAAGAAGCATTAAACTGAGGAGATTTTAACTCATCTGGTCTTACCCATCTCATAATTCCATCATATTTAACTTCATAGGGAGTTTTATATAAAGCCTCATCAACCATATTTACAATTACTCCTGGAACATACTGTCCACCCTTTGCAGGTTCTGTAACTAAAACTTCATCACCAACTTCCCAACCACTCTTTTGTTTCTGTTTAGGGCTTTCATCTGCTCTCCAATCCTTACCATGGATTCGAAGATACTCAGTAACAAGACTTTGAACTGGTTTAGAAGCTTTAGGTAAAAGGTATCTAATAGAATTCTTCTGAGCTTTCATATCCAACAGTTTTTTAAACCATTGATGCCACTCAGGGAACTTATCTAAGAGCTTACCTGTATTATGTCCAAGATCGTGAAAATGGTCAATCAATACTACAAGCTTTTCCCAAGCTGTTGTATTCTGCATCTCATAAATGGTCTTAGCTACTTCAGCCCATAAAGGACCCCCGAAGAGATGCTTCCATGGGGCATACTCAAAAATGTTATAAAAATCTTTGGCAGTATAATCATTGAAATTGGTAGGAGCTACCCAATAGCCTTCTACTGCTTGTTTATGTAAAGAAGCTTGAGCTTCTGGTAGTTTTAGTTGTTGGGGTTTTTCTTCCTTTCTCTCACGTTTAAATAATTCTAATTGCTTTTTGGCATTCTCCTGCAATTCATCCCAAGCAGCTTTACCAGCTTGATAACGAACAACCTGACATGTTTCATTATTATGGTTATCCCAACTATCAAATTTATACCCTGGCAAATATTCTTTTAAATCTCTATTGTCAGTAACCCATACATGGTGAGTTTCACAATAGGCTACATCAGATAGAATAGCATTATGAATTGCTTCATCTTGACAACTCTCGCAATAGTGTTCATCATTAAAACTATGTACATCCTCCTCATGAAGTCCTACTCCACATGAACCACAACTATAATCATACTGTGGCTCTGAATCATAATCGTCTTCATCTTCATCATCTATATCATTGGCATGTTGCCAGGACATAGGACCTTCTTTAAAAGTGTAATAGGGCTTAATCTGTTCAGGCATTTCAGCATCACTAATAACTTTGGTCCATTTGGTTGTTTCAGCTTCATCTTGAAGTTCTGCCATTCCACGTTCAATATATTCATTTCTAAGAGATTCAATAATGCCTTTAAAAATAGCCAAACCATCATAGTGATCTGGGGTTACTTCTTTAGCAAGGTAATCTGCTGGAATAAGGGACATAAGATAAAAATCTACAACATCCTGCTGAGCAAGAGCTTCTTTATTCAAAGAAGCAGCAACATTCGAAGGTGCTTGCTGATCTAAATTTTGATCATCAGCTGGCAACCAATTGGTATTTGGAAAAGGGGATTTTTGGGGTTTTTTACCATGATCTTCAGGAGAAGACCAGGGGCCTATATCTGTTAGGGGATTTGGTGCAGCATCTGTACCACTGAATTCAGAACCTTTGAATTCTCCATCAGCGGTTTTATCTTGACCATATTCATAAGCAAGAGAATTTGGAGCATGGTTAAGCATGTCCTCTGTCTCTTTCTGAGCTTGCCATTCTTCATCATAAGTTGTATTGGCTTTCTTTAAGCTACCTGATTTAGGAAGTTTCTTTTGAAGCCACTCACTAGGGATCTGATATTTCTGGGTAGCAAGAGTCCAAATCTGTGCAGCTAAATCTCCAACGTCATCTACAGTAACAAAAGGATGTGCTTCAGAAAGGGCTTTGATTTCTTCGGGGGGTACACCTTCAGCAGTTACAAGTTTTACAAGTCTTACTAGAAATTCATATTCAGGATCATACTTTGAGATCTCTTTCTGACCACGTTCAATAGATTTGTCTTCAGCATGTTCCTTCCCAGAACGATTATAACAGTCAGTACACTCCCAATCACCCTCTTCAATTTGTTGGGGTGTTGCATTAGTGGGTTTCATTTCCCCACAATTAGGACATTGGGCTACACCCTTTTTAGAAAATCTTTTCATATGCTCTTACCTTTTTAATCTGAATTAAATTGCTGCGCCATGATAAGCAGGATCTGGCATAGACACATAGACATTATTCTGTGTATCAAATACCCACTTCTGTCCTGGAGAAGGAGGAGAGGAAGGCATTGGAACTGGAATCTCTAGATTATCATTATCTGTTGGCTGCACATTTTTAATAACAGGAGCAGGAGGAGCATTGGGATCATTGGGATTTGGAATAACAGCATTGGGATCATTTGTTACAACTGTATCATCTGTTATAGTATCAGCTGTTTTAATAGCTGGAACTTGCTGAAGTCTCTCTTGAACTTGATCCATACGACCTTTCATATCAGTAATATGATCAGTCAATACATCGGCTTTCTTAGAAAAAGGCTTAAGTGAAGCATGTTTAAAATATTCTACTTGGCGAAGACGTTTAACTGCTTCACCTTTAGACTTATAAGGTCCACCCAGATTTTTGCCTTTCTCACTAAGTACATGCCATCCATCTTCACGATGAGTAACTGTAGCTCTCTTATTTAAAGAAGCTTCAACATTCTCATTCAAAGGATCAGGCATATGTTCTAAAGGATCTTCAATCTCATTTCTATAGCTAGATGGAAAAGATGGTTCTTTTCCTCCTGGCCTTCTACCAGAACGCCCATCATTAAAATGTTTAGAAACATTAGCATTCATCTGGTTCAATTGTTGCTCCTGTTCAGGAGTTAAAGTACCTTGATCCCATGCATCCATTAATACAGGCCATATTTTATGACAATCTGGACAATAGGAATGATTCAACTTCTGATTAGGATCAACCTTAAAAACTTTATTGCAAGATGCACATTCATTCCATTTAGGATCAGCCTGTTTTTTTGTAGAAGACTCAATATCATTCATCTCCATATCATACAGATCATCATTCTGTTGTCTAATTCTATCTTCTTTAGCCTTAGCTGGGCAACCAGTCTCATGACAAAATACGCCATTGATCATAGAGGCAGCACATTGATCACAACCTGAAGAATTAACATCTACTCTCTGGTTAGGAATTGCAAGAGGAAGTTGAGGTTTAAGGGCTGTTTTCTGTACAGCGAATTGTCCACATGTAGGACACTTCTCATTCTCTGCACCTTCAAAAGTTCCATGGCAATCTGGGCATTCCTTTGCCGACTTTTTACGTTTCATATAAGGATTAAAAAATGGTTTTACATCAGCCATAGGATCTTCAATTTCATCACTAAAATTGGGAGCATAAGATTCTCCAGGAACTGTTTCAGGTAATGGTTTATGTTTATCATTCTGGTATCTTTCCATTTCCACTTCCATATTATGTTTTGACACTTTCATGCAATCTGGGCATTTTGATAAATTATCTGTATCTAAAAAATTAACTCCACAACGACTACAACTTCGAGTATCCCCCTTATAAGGAGGGAGGGAGGGCTTTGTAGATTGTTTAGAAGAACCTTCTAAATCATTAAGACTCTCAGGTGTAGCTGGAGGAGCTTCAATAGGTAACAATGCATTAATTGGGAGCCAAACCATATTACCTGATCCATTTGGGCAATCCACCAGGATCTCTTTACCATTGTGTCCGAAAGTGTTGTCTATATGGTCATTATGCTTACGCATTTCGCCCTGCTTAGCCACAAAAGCGAATTTTGACACTGGAGCCCATCCACGCACTCCTTTGTCCATAGAAGCGAATTTAACCCGTTTCCCAGATTTATCTGAAGCAATGATATAAACTCTAGAACCAGCTTCTAAAAAGGCTATCTTTTCAACTAGTTTTGCTTGTTTATATCCCCTGGTAAGTTCAATTTGAGCACAAAACTCAAGCTGTTCTTTAGTCATGGGTTGGCTATCTTTGGAGCCAATATTAAAAAGTTTTTTTCCATCCTGGCTAATATCGTACCCAGCGAACTTCTTCTGCCCATTTACAGGGGTAGCAAGAAACTCTTTCTTAAATATAGAGATTTTGGTTGGTTCTGTAACAAAAGGTTTTAAATCAGCTGTCTTCATTGCCTTACCAGAAGCAACCATACTATCTAAAAAGGTATGAACTGCAGCCGTTACATCTTGACCTGCTATAAATGCAGCCTCACCAGCCTGATAAATCTTGCTCATGTCCATGATATTGATCTGATAACCATACACAGCTTTTTGAACTAAAGAATCTAATTCTTTCTGTTGCTGCTTAGGAAGCTTAGATTCTAATTCAATTCCTGCTGGCATAGCCCATTCATCTTGAAATTCATCATGAGTATCTTTACCACCTGCATCTGGTCCACTATTGGCTCGTGGAGGTGTATGATCCATGACTGTTAGCTCTTCAGCATTCTGTGCTCCACCTTCTTTATAGGCATCATTACGTTCCATACGATCTACATCTTTTTCTGCCTGAAGACATGAATCACAGAGAGCATGACTAAAAGGTTGTTTAGTTTTTGGATTAGTGGGATTTCCACAAACACATTTATTAGAAGCTGATTCTTTTTTTTGACCACATGCAGAACATGATTCTGGTTCTATTTTATCTTCTTTAAATTTTTCTTCAATTGACTTCTCAAGGTCTACAATCTTCTGATCCAAACGAGCGACCCAAGCACTGTTACCTTGTGTATAATGGACATCACGCTCTTCTTTTAGGTCTTTCAGAAGGGCATCATAGTTGGTTCGCAAATCAGATGTTTTACGACTTTTGCACTTAGGACAATAAGAAGATTTATCTTCCCAGCATGGGCAATGCTCTTCTTCTGCAGGAGCACCATCAGCCGTTGCTGTTACTGGAGCTTCTGTCTCTACTAATGCTAAATCATGGGGATAGTATCCACCAAAACCATCACGATCTGCAAGAGGACCTGAATCCCAAGAGACATACACTAAATCATTTGGCTTGCCATCCCAACGCATAACCTTACCAGTAGACTCACTACCACGAATTGGTTTCACTTCATCATCTAATTTAAATGAAGGACCTGTTTCCTGATCACCCATTACTTTCTCTTTAGCTGGTTCTTTACTATGGGCCTGATCACGGTGTTGTTGATACTCAGGAAATGAAGCAAAATCAATACCACAAATGGCGCACTTGGGGGAAGCTGCGGCATCTGCATCTACAGAGGCAACAGTCTTATCAAGCTTTTGGCCTGGGGTTGTTGGCATAACATCAGAGGCATGGGTAAATTCCATATGCTGTTGATATGAGGATTGATCGGGAAATGTAATACCACCACAAAGTGGACAGGATACTTTCTGGTCATCTGGTGTCGTAGGAGTAGCAGTTGGAGCACCAGGAGCAGGAGTAAGAGATTGGGGAGCAACAGCACCAACGCTAGTAGCACTACCAGCGGGGGCAGCTTCTACCTGAACTTCAGGAGTAGCCTTTTGCTCTTTATCTTTCTTGCGCTGTTCTTTCTTTTCCATCTTTTCTTTAAGCATGTTTTTGAGATTCTGAATAGTATCAGTAATCTCCTTAACCAAAGCTGGCTTAATCTTTGAAGCATCCATTTCCTTCAGACGCTTTTCAAGTTGACGGATTTGAGTTGGTAGCCCTGCTGTTTTATCAATCATTTTAATGTCCTCAATAGGTTCGTTCTATATTCTTTTGTGAGACGATTCTAATCTCATTAGTAACACAATGTTTTAAAATAAAGTCTGTAAAAGTTCCATATTTTATACAGTCAAATATTGTCCAAAAATTAACAGTATCATAAACATCGAGCATATCAACAATCTTTATAAGCTCACCCTCATGAATAACTTTACCATTACGATCTGTCATTATACTCATATCTTTATTATATCTTGTAAAAGAAGTGTCTCAACACTTTTAGTAATGATATTCTCTGCAATGGCTACTGTAGCACAAGGAAATGTGGCTATACCATATACTATGAATCTTTGTCCATCTTTCTCAACTATATCTCCAATGAAAAGCATGATATTATTCTTATCACGAAAAGCCATTGGAAAACTCCAGTATAATATTAGATGATCTCTTCAATAATCATTGTTGCATTAACATTAGGATATATCACACGACTGGCATTATCACTTGATGCATATTGTGCTGAATAAGTATGTGGTAAGATATCACCAGGAGTAAAGATCCATTGAAGATGAACTGGTGAATTCTGGTTCACGCCAGGAGTCAAACCACCAGTTTCTCCATAATTCACAAGATGACTTCCTGTTGCAGTTGCACCATCTATTGCAAGATATGCATCCATACCACCTAAAGCATCAGCCTGATATCCATCAGATACAACAGTTACTTTTACACGATGTGTTGGATCAGCCATTGTGAAAGACTGAACGATAGATGTATCACTAGGAGTTGAACTTGTTGTAAATGGACTTCCACCATATGTTCCTAAAAATGTTGGGGTAAATTTAAGACTCCCAAAAGATCCATTAACATTGATTTGAATATCCCCATTACTACCACCAGGAATAACATTATTCCAATTTACTGCTGTGAAAGTAAGTGTATTACCACCAATTGTATCGGCAGCTGTAATTCCTGTTCCTTCAGAAAAAGCCCAGGAAGCAATAAGTCCTGCTGGAATTGACCCACCTGTTGCAAGTGTCTGGGCATTAGCAAGCGTTAGTGTAGTATTCCATATTTGGAAATGAGCCAAATGACCTGGAGCCATTGGAACTTGAGTATCCCAATCTCCAATACCTAGAGGATTAGGAGAAACATAATTAGTTCCAGGGATAGGAGTATTTGATGTTTGTGGAACAAGCACACCATCAATGTACACTACACTACCAAGTACTGAATCATATGTCATTAGGACGTTATGCCAAACTCCATCATTAAAAGGAGCAACAGTTGCAGTTACATATTGAAACTGAGCAGCTGGTTGCCATAATGTTAAAGCGAATTGACCACCAGCTAGAATATCGGCACTCCAACCACCATCTGCAGTATTATCACTTGTTTTACCAAAAATACGCGCATTAATACTTGTCGTATTTATCCAGAAGTTAAATGATAAATTAGGTAAAGCATCTGCGAAAGCAGCATTAGTAATAGTAGCAAAGTCAGTATTTGTTGGAAGACTTATGGAATATGTAGGGGTAATTGGACTACTACTACCACCAGAAGCTGCTTGCCACGTTCCATTACCACCTGCATCAGAAGTAAGAACATAACCAGCTGTTGGAGCAGTAGTAACTTGAAGGGCTGTTAAAATAGCTTTATTAGCTGTAACTAGACCATTTGAACCTGTTCCAGTAAGAGTAATATTTCCACCATTAGCAGGATTGTCAGCTGTAAGTGTAATACTTCCACCACTTGTACTAGGACCAGGACCAGTTGTAAGTGTAATGCTACCACCAACATTTACAAGACCAGCTTGACCAGTTGTAAGTGTAATGCTACCACCAGTATTATTATGTCCAATACCAGTAGTAAGTGTAATATTACCACCAGTACTAAGACCACCAATAGTTGATTGATCACCAGTAGTGAGTGTAATATTACCACCAGTTAAGGTGTCATTTGCTACACCAGCACCAGTAGTTAAGTTTAGATTTGCACCAGTAGAACCTTGACCACCACCAGTTAAATCAGGACCTCGCAAATTAAGATTAAATCCTGAATCATCCCAACTAAAATAATCAGAATCTCCAGCAAAAACATCAGAGTTATTAAATTGAACTGCTGTATTTGTACCACCTGGAGCAGCACCACTAGCGGCTTGCCATGTACCATTACCAGATACATCAGAAGTAAGAACATAACCAGCTGTTGGAGCTGTTGTGATTTGAATAGCTGGAGTAGATAAACCAAGTCCAAGAGTAAGCACTCCACCAACATATGTAAGATTTGAATCAGCACCAAAAGCACCAGAATTATTAAATTGGATCTGACCATCAACACCAGCAGGTAAAGTACTACCCGCAGCAGGAATCCAACTTAATGTGTTACCGATTCCAACAGCAGAAATAGTTAATACATCATTAAGTGCTCCATCAGCTGAAGGCCAATGATAAGTAACACCATTAATATTTATATCACCATTAACAGTGATATGTCCACCTACATTGAGACTACCACCACCATCTGTAGAAATATTACCATTATCTAAATTAGATGCTCCAACAACAAATAAATTACCACCATCTGTTAAAGTTGTTCCATCCCAAGTCAAATTGGAACTTGCACCAAAAGCTCCAGAGTTATTAAATTGTAATTGAGTATTTGCTCCCGCAGGAGATCCACTTCCACCAGCAGCATTAATTGTAATGTCTTGACCAACTTGGGAAAAAGTAACATTTGTACCAGATAAAAAGTTAACACTACCGCGCAAACTTGGATTAGCATCAGCAGTAATAGAACCAACGCCTGTGTAATCAAATTGAGCTGTATCAATAGTTCCTGTAACAACAATGAATCCACCACGTATCAAAGCATCAAGAGAGGGTTGAAGAGCCCATAATGTATCTTCAGTACAAAGTGTAAGTAGATCTAAATTGACAGCAGAAGCTGGAATCATAATATTAGCACTGTAAGTATTATTACTTCCAGGTGCAAACATTGTGAAATCATGTGTTACAAGACTTGTGATTTTTTGGGTGATAATAGCCATTTAAGACTCCTTAAAAGATAAAATTATTTTTGCAACTCTATGGTCTTATCTTTTATTTAAGTAATTCTCTTATCCAAGAAGCTGCTGAATTAAGTGGCTTTAAAGGAGCTGCGGTTGGGGCAACTGGAGCTGCAGCGGGAGCTGCATCTTCAGGAGCTTTATCTGCGTCATCATCTTTATCAAACATAGATGAATCAGATTCATCTTTTTTCTCATCTTTTTTAGATGTACTAAAATTTCTTGGTTCATCTGGAGAAGCACCACCGCCACCACCACCAGAACCTTTGCCTGACCCACCTTCTCCTGCACTACCAGGACCATCACCACTGGCAACATCACCAGCATCTGTGGTTCCACCAACGTTACTTATATTAATCGTAATTGGCTCACCTTTCTCACCATCACTGTTTGAGCCTGTTCCACTGTTACCAGAAAGAGTTACATTTACAGTTCCAGCACCACCAGTTGATGCACCGCCTGTTGCAGCACCACCTGTACCAGCACCACCAATTCCACTACCGACTCCACCTGTTGAAGCACCACCAGGACTTGAACCACCTGTTTCTGTATTGGTTCGAGTTGGGGAAGTTGTATCACCAGTTGATGCAGCTGGAGCTGGAGGAACTACGGCTGCTGCAGGAGCAGCGACTGGAGCTGCTGCAGGAGCGACAACTGCTGCTGGGGCAGCTACGGGAGCTGGTGTAGCAGCATCTTCTGCTTTAGGAGCAGCATCTGTTGGGGCTTTATCTTTATCTTCTTCATCAGTGGCAGGAGCAGCTGGTGCTTCTGCTGCAGATTTAATAAGTCCTGCTGATTTAGTAAGATCTGTAGTAGGATCTTCTTCGGAAACTTTCTCATTAGCAACTGGTTCTACTCGTGCAATAACCTCTTGACCATTTTCATCAGTCTTAACAATCCAAGGGCTAGGAACTTCGGCAATCTTTTTAATTACATCAGCTTTTTTAGAAATGTTCTTAATTTCTCTTAAAGCAGCTTTACGCATAAGTCGTGCAAATGACTGACCTTCAGGTGAACCATGACCAAGGATTTCTAATACAGACATAAATGTATCTAGATCCCCACCAACTGCTGCGCGAGCATCTTTAATATTCCCATTAACGAATGTTTCAGCAATTTCTTCAGGAGAGTAAACTCCATCAGATTCTAGATCAGCTTTAGATGACATGCTACCACATGCATATGTAAGACCACATGCTTCACAAGACATATTCTCTTTTGCACCATTCATTAAATCTTGACCAGCTGTACCACAAACGGGACAGTTATCACTTGCACTTGCACCATCTGCTGTCTTTTCAGCAATTGGCTGAGCTGCATTGGGGGCATTAGGAACGATCCCTGGTTTGCCTTCCATGATTGTTTCTAGTTCACCAGCTGAGACTTCTTTAATCTTTCCACCAGCTGCTTGACGAATTTTACTTTGAATGCTTGAAGTTGTCTGTGAATATTTATCAGAATTCATATAGAGAGTACCATCTGCTGATCGATAAGCAATTGGAGTCTCATAGTTAACTAGTACCATACCTTTTGTACCTTTAACAACATGAAGGTTTGCACTTGAAGCTCCACCTTGACCACTCATAAAACCAGCAATTGCAGCATCATTCGAAGCAGCATCTTTTTCCATTTCTTCGGGTGCGCCTTTTTGTTCCATTCCTGGATCGCCTGGGCAAGAACCACAATGAGCTTCTTTATCTAATGCTTTATAACCTGTGCAATCACAGGGAGAGCCATCACCATGACAAGAATCTTCTTTATGTGTACCAGAAGTATGCTTACAAGTTTTACATTTTGGTGTACCTTCAGCTACTTTCTCAGAAGCATCTTTCTGTACTGACTCTTCATGCTTTGCTTTATCGCCCTTCTCAGGACCATTAGCTTCAGCAGATTGCTCATCTTTATCACCAACAGTTTTCTTGCTGTCACCAGCGGTTGGCTCTTCAACAGACTCTACTGCTGCATCACCAGCGGATTTTTTACCTTCTGGCATAGCAAGATTTCCCTTATCATCTGCGGGGTTATTTTTAACCTTCTCAGCTTTTTTGTCGGAGGGACAAATACAATGGCCCTTGAGTACTGAGGTATCATCATTAGCTTCTATACAATCTTCTGTATGTTCTTTCTTAGCAGCTTCTTTTCCAAGACCCTTTGTAATATCAGCTTGAAGTACTCCTGCTTCTTTCGTTGCATCAGTACGTTCATCAGCTTCACGTCCATTACCTGGGATTGCTTTCTCTTGATCTGCTGGAACTTTAAACTTCTCTTCAGATGGACTATCAAAATTATGTGCTTTATCTGGTACATCAGAGTGATAGAGATCTTTCTCTGTAGCTTCTGCTGGTTTTGAATCTTTAGTGAATTTCTCAAAGGCTTTCTTCCAATCCAGCATGGTGTGATCGGGAATAAGTTCGAGCAAGGCTTTCTCAGCCTTCTCACGAGAAGAGGCTACTTCTGACTTAGCCTTTTCCTTAAGCTCATAGAACATCTCCATCGAATTCTGCTTCTCATGGCCTCGTGCTTCTGCAAGCATTTCAGCGAGAGCATAATCAGAAAGAATCTTTACGTCACGTTCAAAATCTTTATTAATTGTTTCTTTAGGAGTTTCGTGTTCATCATAAGCAGCTGTCTTACCAAGAGTCATAGCCTCTTCTTTCAGCTTAGCCTGATACTCTGCTTCAACTTGAACGGGATCTAGCTCAGTAACACCATTGATCCAATCATGAGCCTTAACCTTGCGCTCAAAATGATCCTGTTTATCTGTTCCTTGAGACTCCATAGCCTCTTTAGAAATTTTGTTTCCCAGCATATTATCAAGCCATTCGAAGTTTGTCATTGTGATTCTCCTTAAATTTTACCTTCCAAGTATTTTAAATTGTCTCCAACAAAATTCTCACACCATTCACCATAGAGAGCACAAAACCAACATGCTCTGGAATGAAGATGATGCTCATCTTTATCATGACCACATTTACATGGAAACTTTTTATCTATTAACAGTCGCTGGGCCATAGTCATTGCACTTGTCACAATCTACGCAAATATATCCTGTATACTCTAAGTATCTAGGATGAGATTCAGCGGAGTGACCACACCAACATATTTTGATTTTTAATTCTTTAGGACTACGTTTCATTAGGGGAGCCAGTCTAAATCGGAATCAGCATTATCCAATGCCTCTTGTTCTAAGGCTTTCTGGATTTCTTTTTTGTTATTATTTCTTTGGTAATCCGTTTTGACCTTATGAATTTTGGTATTTGGATCAAAATCATTTGGAAACGACTTACGTATTTTTACTTCATCTTTCACTTTATTCTATTTCCTTTCGACCAATTATCGGTAGCCCACATAGGCTGAAGATTGGTATAATGAACTGCTTTTGCAAACTGTTCTTTGTCAGACAAATCAAAACTATCCAGTGGAGTAATATGATCGATGTGCCATCCCCACTTATTCCAATTACTCCAGGACATGCCATCTTTAAATTGTTTTTCTATATGAACCTTTAAAAAATCCAAACCGCAACCAAGCACATCTAGGACATGTGATACTTTTACCTTGCCATTTAAAACGTCATTAATACGATTGCGAATCCTACTAGCCAATTTGTGATTTATATTTGTATGATATCTATTTCTATGATAGGCATTATATGCTTCTTTATTTTCTTTCTTCCAATTGGCATTAACAATCTTATGTTGGTCTTTATGTAAATTAATCCATATTCTGGTACTGTCTCTATTACATTGTCTGCAACAATTATTATCAGTTCTACCACAAATAAAAGTATCATGTCCTTTAGGACAAAATTGTTTCTTAGGTCTACCCATTAAAATAACCAAATCCTGCTACAGTGCATAGAACTCCTATATTAACACGGAAATATTATACTTTTCTACCCTTTTTATTCTTATCTACTCGTCTAGAAGAGAGCCATTCTAATAATTCCAAATTACCAGTATCATCATAAGCTCGACATCTGCAGCCAAATACAATTGGTACATGATACCAATGCCACTTCTCACCCTTACAATGGGGAGCATCAATTGGATAAGGACTATGTTTGTACTTCCTGTGACCACATTTACAAAGTATCGCTACCATTGTTATCTACCTTCTGTTGGTATTTATATTCTAAATACTCTAGCTTTGTTAGGGATTTATAAAAAATAATATAAAGAATATCTCGTCCCTGGTAGAGATAATCGTAAATCTTGGGCTCTTCAAGCAAGATATGACCATTATAACGTAAGTTGTTAAGGAATCTAGAAATACCATCCTCAATCTCAACGTGAGTGCCTACATACCAAATGTAGCTATTATCCTGATCAGCAGCTTCTTTTGCAAGAGACTCCAAATCTAAATCAAAGATCTCGTCTTCCATTGTTATCTATTATAATTTAAATCGTTTTCTTCCAGAAACATTCTTACTTACTGGTTTAATGATCTCATGAACCAAACCAACCTTTAATGCTTCCTCTGGAAAATAATAATAATTTAATCCAGTACTAAGCATGTCATGCCAAGCCTTCTGATCAACTTTAGTGCGGGAGGCATACCAAGCAGACCATCTCTCAAAGTACCTACGATGAAGATCAGCCTCTACATTGATCTGAGGTAAAGTCTGAGATTCAAACCTAGATGAGCCTGAGTGCATCATGAGGACTGTATTTGGGTACACAATGCGTCTATCTCCAGCAAGAAATATATCAAAGGCTGCACTCATAGCTTCTCCAAGTGCAACGGTGATAACTGGTGCTTTAGAAGTTAAGATAGAATCTACAACCATTTGCCCATCTGTTACAGACCCACCTGGAGAATTGATCAGGAGCTTTATTGGCTTTACACTTTTCTGTGCCAAAGTGGTGAGTGGTAGAACAATTCGTTCAATTACACTTTTATCGATATCACCATTATAAAGAATGATCCTATCTTTAAGAAGAGCCTTATAGGTATCAATTTCAAATTCATTATATGGATTAAATGGTGTACCTTGAGATTCTTCATCCTCATGATTGTGGGGTTTCATTAGTGTGACTCCTTTTCTCTAACTGCTCTAAGTAAGCTAAATTATCTTCAGGCAAAAATTCTTTACAGGGACAAATCTCAGAGGCATATTGTGCCTCATGATAGGAACGTGGTTTTCTACCACAAGCATAATAATATGTTTTAACGTGCAACCAATCAGCATGGCTACAAGTACGACAGTACTCTCTTGGATCATTCGACTTGTGGTTTATTAAGGCTTTTTTCATACATGAATTCTAAATAAGTTAAATTATCTGGCTTGCAATTTTCTACTCGGTCATCTACCACATGTCTTGCATCAGGAACCCAAGCCTGTCCACATTTAACACATTTAACTGGATGCTCAAGATATTCTTTTTGATAGTCTCGCATATTCCATTTCTAAGTATCTAAGATTGTCTAATTTAAATCTTATGCACATAATATGTCTATCATTAACAGTAATACCAGCCATATTATCCTTTAGGTTAAGTTCAAGACATCCCCAACAAGGACCTGACTCATGCAGTTTCTTCTTATGACCACAGCTACAAATTAATATTCTACGCTTATTTCCCACGGTGATTTGTATAATTACACTCTAAACATCTAAACTCATGCTCACTAATCTGAATCGTCGTACCATTGCACAACATACATCTACCCGTCGATGAATCCATTAAAGCTCCTTAGAGAACTCTTTTATCCTGAGAACAACGTAACATCCAACCCATTTGCTTTAATAGATGATCATAATTGGTAGGACTTATATTTAGAACAACATTGATATAAGCAATAAACATTTGACGGGCTACCATTTCTGGACATGCTATACCAGCACCCGTTCCAAGTCCTGGGCACACAAGTGACTCAATTTCTTTATCTTTAGCTCTTAAAAGGGTAGCACGAAAGGCAGCATAAGGATGGAGGGTATTATCTACACTCATTGGAAGACGCATGGTAGGAGCCACAATCAAATAATTGTAATCCTGGCCTTTCATAGGAACACTCAACGCTTGACCAACTGGCAACTCACCATAGTAATGGAGATCAATATTCTTCTGCACAAGCTTTTCTACATCTAGTCCAAATTTATCTCTATAAATCAAATCAATCCCACCACTCATCATACCAAAGCTATTGGCGGGTGAGACTATAGCATCAGCTTTAATCTCAAAGATATCACCACTGGAAATCTCTACTTCAGGAAAAGGTTTAAAATACTTTTTCCAGAAGAACACTACGTTCTCATTAGTATCACGTAAAAATACTTTAGGCGTTCGTTTTTTCATTATATCTCGTAGTATATACTTCCCCCACTATTCCACTGTCTAAAATTTCCATCTCTAAATCATAACCACCTGTATGCCATTCTAGTTGAATACCACCACCGCTTGTGGGAATAACAAAAGGTTCAACTGCATCAATAGCTGCAAAGCATCGGAGAAGTAATTCAGCCTGTTGTAGGGCAAGTCGTGTCATAGGCTTTCCACCATAAGAATCCCAATTCTTTTCCAGTAAACTTAATTCTACTAATTTCTCATGCATCTTCATTCTCCGTAAATAAATGCTCGACATACTTCAGGTTATCAATTTTGATACTTGGTTTTAGCTTACCAACCTCATATTCCTCAATCATAAATCTACTTGTCCAATCAACTTCACCCCTTGCAAAATGCGCCATATCAGGACCATAATCATCGTCAAGTGGATTAGCTACAAAATAAGATTGCCATCGTTCAGCCTGTTCTTTAGACTCAAAGATCCCAAGCACATAGTTAGCTTCCCATTCATTAAACCAAAGAAGAAATACTTTCATCCTTTCAACCATTCTTGCAATAGCTTTGTACAATCACCACACAGCTTAGTATACATCAATAATTGTTTATTTTCAAGGGCTGTTATTTCGGTGTGCTGTGTATCAATGGGTCTAATCTTCTTACACTTAGGACAGATAAAATTTGGTATGCTCACATCCACTGGTTTTACCCCCTGTCTTTTAAGTCTCCCATATTTACGTCTACCATATGGCATTGTTATTTACCTCTCTTCGCTGCTTCAAGTTCTAGAAATTCAAGATTGTCATCTGGAATAAAACTCTTGCATGGACATACACCCAATGCTTCATCTCTATACCCAATACATGTTGTAACATCATAGCTAACAGCAACACCGCCATTAGACCAAGTAATATGCATTGGTTTTAAATGCCCACACCTACAAAGATCTTTCATTATTTAAACAGACCTGGGTTAATCTTTGCTGCGCTGCCTGTTGTACCATCAAAGTTCTTATAGAAGCTATAATCACCTGAACGAGCGATCTGTTCCATACCTAAGCAATCACGACCCTTTTCTGTAATCTGAATATTCCAGTCTCGTGCATCAATCATGTATTCTTTATTAAGTCTTGCCATTCGAATCTCATTGGTTTCTACACGTTTTAATAGACCATCTTCCATCAACTTTTTAACCATTGCTTCGAATACCTGACTGGCATACATATTCTTGCTGATCTTCTGCCCAGGCCAAATCTCCATACGATTAGCTGGATTAGAAATGTGCAAAGAACCAATCATAATAGCATCATTATAATTGTGGGGTTTCATATCACCAAAGACAGATAGTACATGGAATCGCTGGATACGTCTCATAGAGACTCCCTTGCCAACATCCCCTTGAATTCTAAATATTCGAGGTTATTAACCATACCACTAAGAACCATAAATTCTAAATAAGTATCAATGTATTTCTTTGTATATTTCCCACCAAAATACTCCTGCATTCTCATCTTCAGAATCCCCTTAGAAAAGGTTTCTCTGAATTCTGGTTCCCATTCTTTTTCAGGCTTAAGATCTTCACCTGGATAAGAGGGCATTTTAAGATTACCTGTGGGTGGGGGAGGATAAGCTCCTACTGGAACTATTTGTGAAGCACCTGTTGGAATACCAATTGTCATACTCATTTTACACTCCTAAGATAGGACCATTCAACATATTCTAAATTGTTGGATGGTATATACTCTGAACACTCACAATAATCAGGTTCACTTGGATCACCATAAGAACAATAAACAACATCACAGTGATCACCATGATTATTGTGTTTGCAGTTTCTGCAATCACTTTTGAACATTTCGTTTCTCATATTGCTGTTCTAAATACTCAAGATTATCAGATGGAACACATTCTTCTTTACGGACATAAGGATTGGGGATATTAGTAGTAGGTCCACCTATATCCACAGGAACAAAATGATAACCTTGTACTCTCCAAGCCCCACAAATTCTACAAGGACTTCTATTCATTAGTCGGCTAGTTCGATCTGGTCTTCTGAGAACGTATTACGAATAACCTTCTTCTCATAACCACGCTCAAGTTTGCCAGTTTTCTTATTCAAACGAATCTTTGGAATCTTACCACCCTGGAACTCAACATCGAATACCTTAGCAGCTTCATTACCAATGATACGGGTTACTTTGCCTTTCTTACCAATCCAATTGATACGGCTGGCAGAAACCTGATAGATGATCTTTACTTTGCTACCTACTCGGATCTTTCCACTCCAATCTTGCGTTTCGTCTTCCTCTTCCTGTGCAAGTTTGTCAAGATCTGCTTCAGAAGCATCTTCCAGATTGACGATCTCAGTAACGACGAACTTATCATCACCTGGGACTTCAGCTACTGGAACTACAACCTTTGCTGGCTTTGCATCTTTAATCTCTTCAAGAGGCTCTTCTGCAAAGATCTCTGCTGGTGCTGCTGGTACTGGAGCTGAAACTGCAGGACCCATGAATGACAATACTTCTTCTATAGTTTTACCTGTTTGAGCTGCAATCGTTTGTGCCATTGCAAGTCTTGGATCTGCTGCTTTAGCTGCTGTAGCTACACCAGCGAGGGCAGCAAAAGCTTTAGCCTGTTCAGCATTCATACCTGGATTATCCGCAACATACTTTGGATCATTTGAATCTTTCTGAACTAGTTCCATATTAAGATCTCCTTTTAAATATACCTGCTATAGCTTTAAAACAATCTGAAATACAATCAAATACAATTGCAAACAAAAAGAAAGTTAGAAACGGATGTTCTGAAGCAAACCCGTAAAAGTCTTTCATTCTATTGGCTCATGTGTAACTTTAACTTTTACATCACTAGCATGATCCAATGCTTTTGTATGAATATGATTAAGAAGATCTTTGACTTCTTCTAAGGCTTTATCTTTTAAACCTTCACATACAGTGAAACTTACTGAAACAGTAAATCTCTCATGGTTTTCCATTCATATCTCCTTATTTCTCCAAAGGTGTATCCTGACAAAGTTTAATAAAGAAATTCTTTTCCCCTGGTACAGGATCACTTGTACACTCTTCATATCCTGGTTGAGGGGGAGGAAAATGCTTAGCAAACTTGACCGAAGAATAAACTGACCTTTCCAACTCAATAGCAGAAGATTCATATGTTATAGCTGCAAACCATCCTATACCTAATATAACAGAAGTATACAATGCTAACACGAAGAATACAACTACCTGTTGCGCCATGCTTTTAAGCATTAAGCTTGAGGTGGAACTACTGCTGTTACTTCTGCTTCAGCTGCTGCTGTTGGTGTTGCTGCAACTTGTGCTGTCTGTTCTGGAGTAGCTGGAACAATGACTGGAGTTTTAGCTGCTTCAGCTGCTTTAGCTGCTTCTTCTTCAGCCTGTTTCTGCATCTGCTTAATAACTTCACCTGATTGTTCTGTGATCTCTGCTTCAGTTAGCAAGGCTTTTTTAACCAAAAGCTGCTGAATAGCCAAGAGACGAATCTCTTTGCTGGTTGAATCCAAACGGATAGCCTGTTGGAAACCCTGAAGGAATTGGACAACCTGACCAAGACGTTGTTCTAAAGATTTGAATCCATTGATAATCGTTTCTTCACGCATTTTGAGTCTCCTTTATTTTTTCATACTTAATATGAAATTCACTTATACAACCCAACTGACGTTTATTCTCCAAACATGTAGGGCAAACATCATCATCAAGTAGCCACATGTCTATTTGATTCTAGCGAATCCCTTCTCAAACTCTTTCTTAGTAACAAGTCTAACAAAGATCTCGTTATCAACAATTTGTTTGGCAAGTTCTTTAATTGCCGACAGTCCCTCTTTTGTATTTGGAACAACCATTACAACTGAATTCTTATTCATTTACAGATCTTCCTTACGATCTTAATCACTGCCCATACAGCTACGCCAAGCAAGATCAAATTAAAGATTAGACAAAAAGCAAACCAACCTAGAAAGAATCCCATGATTACACCACTGGTACTGCTGCTGGGGCCAATGCTGGCTGTTCTGCTCGAAGTACGGCATTCTTCCAATTGTAAACCGTTGGGAGAGAAACGCCGTATTGCTTTGCGATCTCTGGAAGATTAGCTCCATCTGCCAATGCTGCTGCAACTACTGCTGTCTTTACTGCTGGATCAATTGTTCTTCGTGCCATTTTGAGTCTCCTTTATTTCGAGTGAGATATTTCTTTGAAAGAAATCTACTAGTAACTTCTGCAACTGTGAAATATTAACATCTGATACGACAGGAATCTTCTCTCGAACATCAGAGCATTGAAGATGCTCAGCTGATGTTCCATGAAGAGGTGCGCTATCTTGATCATATCCATCAGCAATAGACTCCAAGAAATCGATTGCTGCTTGCTGTGCTGCTACTGTGGCTTTCTGAAGCTCAGTCATTTTGGAATATGCAGATTCAACAATCTGAATTGTTCCACATGCTTTACAGACATGTACTTCCTGCTTTTCACTCATCTTATTCTCCTTTAAATAGATTCTTACGAATCTCTCGCTCACGTTGACGTTGTTGGAATGCACGATAGGGCCAAGTAAGAAGATCCCATAGTGTTGGTCTTCGTGTGCCTCTCATAACTGGTTTACCTGCTAATACTCTCTTGCTGTCTTCTCGTTCAAATTTACCCATTGCGTTTCTCCTTTTCATCTAATGCTTTCTCAACAATTCCTAAGTTACCTTTATCTTGTAATCTTGTATGATCCCAGCAAGCTGTATAATACCAACCATTAGTAAAGAGTTTACCTGGCTCACCACACGTCTCACAAATCTTATCCGTTCCTGCTTCCCAAGTATCTACTATATTCTGCATCTCATCCGTACCACCTGAGAGATACCAGCGACCAGTACCAAACTTTTCTTTTAATTGGGAGGTTCGATAGAATCCAGCTTTATATCCTTCTGGATCTATTTCTTTTGCAGCTTTGATTAGAGGTTCAAGCTTCTCAGCTACCTTACGAATAGAAGGTTCCCAACCATCACCACACTCAAAACCAAACATGGACCAAGGCTCACGTCCATTGGCATCACGCAGGAAGGTAAGGGGAAAATCTTTAACAAGTTGTGATTCTAATTTTGCTTTCATAATTTCATTAAATTGTTTATAATAAGTTTTCCATTCAAATGATCATACTCGTGCTGCAAAATCCTTGCATCAAATCCTTCAAACTTTAAATTAATTTTCTGTCCATTCAAACGTTGTGCTTCTATTTCAATCCCTAAACATCTTGTCATTGGAACAGATACACCAGGACAACTCAAACACCCTTCTTTCTGAATGTCTGTCTCTTTAGTATACCCCTTTATTATAATATTCGCAACTAGAATAATTTTAGTCTTATCTTCTAAATAAAGAGCAGCGAGATTTTTGTTCACCCCAATCTGATTGGCAGCAAGTCCAATACCTCGATAAGATAACATTGTTTCAATCATATCACCAGCAAGGTTATCTAGTCCTGAGAAGTCTGTAATCAACTCACAGGGCTTATGAAGGATAGGATCAATGTACAATCTGACTGGTTTTACGCTCACACATTTTCTCCAAGGTCTTAAGATTGTCTGCCTCAAACTTTCTACAAGGACAAAACCGCTTCTGACATGGACTATAAGTATCTCTGATTCGAGCTATAGCATCTTTTATGTCACCATAGGTATAATACTTATTATTATCTTGTGGTACAAAGAATCCTAATGCTTCCATTTGGCCTGGACTATATTTGGCCTCAATAGTTCGATCCTGACGCATAGCATTAAGGATCTCATCCACGCTCTTATCTCTGAGCTTATGAGATACCTCTTCATGATCACAGGAACAAATCTTATCTACCATGTTTAACCTTCCACTCCAAGAATTCTAAATTACTCATTGGTTTGAATCTCTTACACTTACACTTTGAATGAGGATTATCATTCTTTGCCATAATACGAATATAAGCGAACGTCTCAGAATCTTTTGCACCATCAGGATGTTGGTTCCACAGAAATCCACAATTCTTACAATGTTTATTCATCACGTAGTAACCACTCTAGGTATTCTAAATTGTCAATTGGTACATAATTGTAACACCAACTTGGAGGTTTACTTCCACAATTCCTACAATAATAGATAAATGGTTTTGGAGTTTCAAATCTTAATTCTACATGATCCTCAAAGCTACAGCCACATTTACAAGGTCTTTTCATACTGCTGTTCAAGCCACTTCAAATTATTTAATTTAAAAATATGCCACGCAGATGTACCACTTTTAATATATTCTGTTCTATTATCACGCAAGATTTCCCAACATCCATAACAATAAGGTTTCCTATCAGATGTTTTTTTGTGAAGGCTCTTTATGCAACCACAATCATCACATTCCATTTTTCTCATAATAGATTGTTCTCCTTATAGGCTTGTATGTTCTCTAAATATTCTAAATTATTTAATATCTCAAATACAGCCTTTAATTCAATCTCATTTACAATTCCATCTTCCTGGATCTGATAGTCTGATATGGAATCAAAACGAATAAGCTTCTTCTCAGCACCAAATATAACTGTTGCCATTAACCCCTGCAAACGTAACATATGATCTCTCGCTACTTGATACAATGGATTGCGACTAGCTGGACCCTCAATTAAAATCTGACCCTCTACCCTAGCCTCTTTGAATACTGCAGTTCCAGTACCATCATCCTGAGATTCAAGGTCATAAATAAAATTAGCCCATTGAATTATGAATGTTCCCTTAGTAACGGGATCAGTTCCAACTACTGATGATCTAAACCAATTTTCGCTGATTGAGGACATATTCTAAATACCTAAGATTATCAAGTTTAAACAAACAGAAATGAACCCCAGAAGAAGAGTTAGACATCAAACAAGTAGCTCGTCCATCAAACCAGGGATCACTATCTCTATGCATACTTTTTGGATGCCCACAAACGCATATGAAATTATTTTCCAAAGTGAATCAACCTCCAACCTTTTGGTTTAAAATGCGAGATAACCGTTAAGGCTGCTACACAAATAACAAGAGCTGCAGACTCCATCCCAAAACCAACCCAATTAGAGAATATAGCTAAATTAATTAAATTGAAAGAGATCTTTGCTATCTTAAATAGATAAGAAGAAGATGACACTTGATTGGAATGTCTAGCTCTAAGTGTCTTCTTAATCTGTCTTAGATAACTTGAAAATTCGAAAAATAGGGCAATAGTTGCACAAGCGATCCCAATAAGTCTTAACACGTTTTTCCTTTAACTGAAGTTGATACTCCAAATACTGGAGATTATCTTCGAACTCAAAATTCCCGCATGTGAGAACAGCCATACCATTAGTAGACTCATGAATATACTTTAAATGGGGGCAATTCTTGCACTTCGATCCTTCACCTACAAACCTAACGCTGTTCTTTTCGTTCATACTCTAATTCCAGGTATTTTAAATTGTCTGGACTAAAATCGTGAAAGCAACTTTCTTCACCCAAAGAATTATAGCATCCACTACAATATTGTAAACCAATTGGGTCAATACTAGGATTTACTAAATCCTCATGTTGGCTTTGATTATGACTACAAAGCTTACAAGGTACATCAATTACAGGCTTATGTGTTGCCATTCGTGAGCCTTCAGATATCTCATAGTAAGTGGCAAATGTTCTTCAAGATATAACACAAATGTAGAACAATATCCATAGATTTCTGGTGAGTCATTATAATGCTGTTCAATGAATTCGATTAGATCTTTGGCTGTGATATTCCACATAAAGGTGACAAATACACCTTGAGGCAGCACAAGCTTAGCTTGCTCCTGACACATTCCCTCTTTGACCAATTTATTATAAAAATTGAAGGACCATTCAAAGAAGTTGTTAAGTTTAGTATAGTGAGCATTACAGCTCTTAACGTCCATAATCTTGTACGTTAAACCATCCTTGGAATAGAATTGGGAGGGTAAATAGGCTACTTGATGCTCAGAGTCCTCTGGCTTACTTATAGTGCCTAAATGGGCATCCTGGAAGTCTAGAAGGGTAAGCAGAGGAGCCTTGACTTCAAATCTAAACTCAACGTAATCAAGCACCGCTGGGTTATTAAAGAGGATGTATTCTATTGCTTTATCACCAAGATAGCCAAGACAAGTAATGGTATCTAGGCGTTCTTTCTCAGTTCCAAGAATCTGGTGTACTTTTATAAAACCGCTGCTAAGTACTCGTTTCATTATTTCTTCCTCCGACCAAATGCTTTACCCCATGCTTCAAATGCTTCAGCAATGGAAAGACAAATAAATAATGTCATCCATGGATGAATAAATATCCATGCGACCAATGTAACAGGGCCAGTGTATGAACCACTACCAGTTGTAATAACAAAATTATCCATTTACGCCTCCAAGTCTTGCTGCATTAGCAAGTTTATCACAACGCTCGTTATGTAGATCTCCACTATGACCTGGGACCCAACGAGTCTTTGCCTTTAGATCTCCCATTAGATTACGTAGGGCAAAGTATTTATCCATCTTCTCTTCCTGTTTAAATTGATTAGTGCCATCAGCCCAATTCAAAATGATCTGGGAATCGGACACCAAGATTACTTCATCATCCTTTTCCAACTCACCAAAGACATCATGAACAGAATTAAGCCCCTCAATCGCACCCTGAAGCTCAGCGTCATTGTTAGTGCCCAATGGTAAATATCCTGACCCTTCATGTACCTTAACGGAATTTTTAGTGACCACAAAGCCATACCCTGCTGGTGTGGCCTTTGTCATGCCTGAGCCATCTGAATACACTTCTATCTTCAATTGATCTCACACATATAATGCTTATCGAAGATCGTTTTCTTACCTTGTGCATCTACAAAGGTAAGATAAGTCTGATCATTCACTGTCACAGTAAATACTGGACCTTGTGTGTGAGTGTGATAAGGAATTATAGAGAAATCTGCAATACAAGTAACTTCATGAGATTCTTTAGCACAACCAATAAAGCCAAGCAGCAATCCAAACAAAACTATTTTTTTCATCTTATCTCCATTAGTTCTGGATTCTCATACACATTCCCCAAAATCTCAAGCGTTCCATCTGCTTCAACCAGCTCATACCAGTGAACATCACCCTCACAGGCAAAACATATATCCATTGAATGGTATTGAAGGCTCTTGCACAAATCGCAATATGCGATATAGCCACCTTCCCAAAACCCACCAAGGATATCACCTTCAAAGATCTTCTCAGCTTCTTTATCAATTAAACCACTCCATGTCATGTAAATCAGATCTTGATATACACCATTTATATATGTGCGACCATCAAACGTCATAGTAGGTCCTAGAGTACTCTCACAAGGACCAGGAGCATGAAGCATCTTCTGGGTCTTTTTATTCCAAGCTCGAAACTCAATCTCTCTCATATCTCTGTATCTCCTAAGTCAATAAGATAACTGCCTGGGGTATAGGTAGATTCAATACCTACTGCATCAAGGATACTCTTCATCTTTGCTGCTCCCTCTGGATTAGCTGTATGGAAATTTACTTTAATCAGATTGGGCTTTGGCATAGCAGCAATATAATAAGCCACAGGCTGATATGTCTCTTCTCCAATGGCAAGACGTTTACGGACAGTCTGATTTATAAGATGAGCATTAGGCACACAAATATCATGATCTATAGATATCTCTGTAACATATCCAGTAGCTAAAAGTCTAATAGCTTCTGTGTTTGTACGGGCTAATGTCCAACCCTCTGGACAAATCCTAAGATCGTCTACGTAGAGTTTCACAATAACTCCTCAGCCTTCTATCCTTCAACCACCAAACAAAGTTCATTTGCTTACCAATCAACCACCACATGAACTGCTCTAATCTAAACATTAACGTTTACCATGTTCCTGAACAGATTTAAGCATCTTTTTGTATGCTGCAAAATATTGTCTTTCAGTAATCTCTGTATAGAATTTATTGGTAAAATGATCTACATAATCTGACTGTCCATAAGCGATCTCAATCTTTCCACTTCTCTCAACCTGGAAACTATCAGTAATAACTCTATCCACATCAACACCAATAACACGTTTATAAATATAGGACTTTACTTTAGCAGTATGAAAGAATCCAAAGCCCCCTGAATATCTAAAGTATCGCCCAACCAAAGCCTTAGCTTTGGGTATACTATCAATATCACGAATCTTCAGGCGTATTTCAAGTAGCTGCTTCTCATGTTCTGATTCAAGCTTTTTTAAATCATTTATAATATCAGTCATTTGAATGTTTCTATTGGTTTAACACCACAGTATTTACATTTATCGCACCAGTAGCAAAGTCCCTGACCAGGAACCTTACAAGTATGTACCCATTCGTGCTTACAATCGTCACTCATTTTATTTTTTCCTTTTCATCCAACTTGTATTCTAAGTATAACAGATTATCAAGCTTCTGAATTACACAAAGATCAGTAAAACGATTACCTCTAACCTGATTAGCTGCTGGACATCTACCTTCTACTGTTTGGTTCCATGGATGCTTATAAAAACATCGATGTGCCCAGGGAGCAGGAAGTCTACTAGGTTCACCATGCCAGAACCTAAACTCACCAATTAAAGCAGTATTATCTACTTTCCAATTTCGTTTCATGTTCTAGTACCCATTCTAAATACTCTAAGTTCTCTTTTGGCACATAATTGATACATCTTAGTATGGCTTTAAATGCTTCTGGACAATAACATTTCTCTGGGTAATTTAAGCTCGTGTCTTTATTAAAATGAAGACAAAAGCAATTCCTACAACGACTGTTGTACATTATTCACCTTATGATCCAAACACCATTCCAAATACTGTAAATTACCTGATGGAATCCAATCAGTGCAACCACAATGACATACAGAATCATATCTACCTGTCTCTGCAAAATTCAAGCCATGACCAAGAATATGACCACAGGTTCTACAAACAAACGACTCCATTCTATTAACGAGGTAGCTTTTTATGTTTGCGACGAGCTTGTTCTACTTGATGTTTATTACGATACAAACGTAATACAACGGCTAGAAGTAACAATACACTTCCCAACAGTAATGTTTCCATTTTATACTCCTTTCTTCTCTACTTTACTCCAAGCAAATGCTCTCTTCAAAACCTTATTGAAGTGAACACCTTTGCTCTTAGCAAGTTTGAAGGTATCATAATCGGCCTGGGAAGCACCAACTGTTTCATACAATCCACCATTGTTGAACTTCACCTGCATGGTTCCTGACTTTGCTTCAAAACCGATTGCAGATATATTGCTGCTCACTACACCTTCTAATTGAATTTCATCAGCCATATTATTTTCCTTTCCCCTCATAACTTAAATAAACATTAACACTCACATCTCTATTTATAATACGAAGTATACTTCCTTTTTTTACATCTAAATAATTAGTGGATTCATTTATAAATAGAGGAAATCCTTCAGTTATTCCAATAACTGAACAAGCCTTAATTGCTCCACTTGTAGAAATCCGTAAACGACCTGATCTTTTAACTACTTCATTGTATGTACTACCTGCAGCTAATAGAAACGTTTCACATTCTAATTGCATTCTACTCTCCTTATGAGTTACGCTCAAACCACTGAGCAATCTTATAGGTTAACCAAACAGCTACTGCATACCAAAAAATAACAACGGTTGTAACAATAATTATTTTCATTTGCATCTCCTTTAAAGGGCTTTGTGAGAAGTGTAGGCATCTTGGATTATATATGATCCAATTGGAACCTCATGTCACTCATTTAATCCACTCACAAATTTGCGATCATATGCTGGACTTGAACCAGCTGAATCAGACTTCACTCTCCCAGAGGACACCCCAGAATCGAACTGGCTAACGTCTGATTATGTTTTTTACCACGTCACCGTTCGTGTCACTATGATCTTAAATTGTGCGGGACTCGTCTTTACTTCGTACTCCTAGGGAGAGATCCCGCTGAACCCCTAGTTTCCATATTTGATGGGATGCGTTAGGCTACTCTTATGAGCATCCAGGCTTATTCTTTTATTGGGCCTCAACCCACCTAATTAATTATAACAGATATTCAACGTCCTGTCAATACTTATTTACCGTCGTCCCAATAACCTTTGGTCTTTGACTTACCTTCTTCTGCTGGGTAAATAACCGAATCAATCAAACCATACGCTTTTGCTTCCTCGGCTGACATGTAGAAATTGCGTTCACAATCAGCAAGTACCTTCTCATATTCTTGACCACAGTTTTTAGCCATGATTTTAGTAAGAGACTCTTTGCAATGAACCATTTCTTTAGCTTCAATAGCAATATCTGTAGCCTGACCAGATATGCCACCACCGCTGATCAATGGTTGATGGATCATGATACGAGCATTAGGCAATGCAAAACGTTTGCCTTTAGCTCCTGAGCTAAGCAGCACAGCTCCAAAGCTCATAGCCATACCCATGCAGATAGTTTGAATTGGACTTGTAATGTGGCGCATTGTATCAAGAATAGCCAATCCAGCGGAAACTTCTCCACCTGGAGAATTGATATACATCTGAATCAGCTTGCCTGGATCAATAGACTCCAGATACAGAAGCTGGGCAATTAGAATGTTAGCATCATCAAGGCTGATAGCTCCATGATTACCACCAACAAACAAGATCCTATCCTGCATGAGACGTGACAACAGATCATACGACACCATGCTACCTGCACCTGGATTCTTTTCTATGACTGTGGGAATTATGTTCATCCTAGCCTCCATTTATGATCTGCATCTGGCACATATGTTAACCCGCCTCTATGATATTGATTATCCATAATTAACCAACCTTCAGGAGTACGTGTACGATAGATATCTGTATCCTCTCCAACCTCTTCCCAAATATCAGGCTTTTCTACTTCAGGTGTCTTATCTCCACCAAATAAACTCATTTATCTTCTCCTTTTTTCTTACTTACGTATTCTAGGTATTCTAAATTGTTTAGGTAAACTGCATGTTTACCTTTATTGGCTTTCTGTTCTCGAATGATGATCATATCATTAATGAACAGCACATACACACCTGTTAGGAATGGCATATTGGTAAACTTATTCCGTATTATCTGCATTTGATAATCGGAAGGATCACCCTTCAGGGTTACAATAACAAAGTCACCCTTTTGAGGATGTATCTTCTTAACTCTTCTTACTAGGCTGTTCATTTAATTTCACAAACCTCAAACAATGCTTTCTGCACTTTGGTTCAACCAAGCCATAAGACCAACAGGCTGGTTTATGAATCCCTTTAGGATGCTTACAAGTAGCGCAGGGTGTTGTATTAAATTTCGTTTTTGGGGTCATATAATGCCTCCTCTTTAGCTACCTTTAATTTAGCACTCTCTAAGTGCCATCCCAATATCTGAACAGCATCAGGCCATGAGCCATCTAAAATTGCTGCTTTATAGGACAGATCCTCTTGTGCATTCCAAGCATTAGAAAAGAAAGCATCAACTCGCTTCCTCATCTTCTTAGGGACAGCTGGAAGCAACTCATTATTGAGCCATGCGTAGTCTTTACAAAACTGGCATTTACAACTTTTCTTTTTGCTCATATCTATACTCCAACAATTTTAAAGAGTCCATTCTATATTCAGAACATTCAAAGCCAAACATGTAACAATTTGAACAATATGTCCCATCAAGTTGCCCTTCTATGTCCAATATATGCATATCTTCTAAATGACCACACCTGCAATCAACTTCATCACGCATCATATTTTAACAGGAAATCTGGGTTAATGCACTTGAAACTTAAGCGACCACGCAGATCTTCATCATACTCACCAATCAAAGGACGCAACACAATACCCTCACGATGAGAATCTTTATTCATTGCACTCTTACCTTTAGAGTATTGGACCAATTCATCTATAGTGTTAGGTAATATAAATGAATCATCAACCAAAGGAACAGGCTGCAATTGCAAATAAATTATCATCTTAACAAAGTCATCATAATTAAAATGAAGACCAGTATCAATATCAAAAACGTTGAACACATAGTAGCCAAGTTTCTCTAGCTTATACTTATTGCCCTGGACACCTGGACCAAGCAACTCACCCTGCAGCGCAATGTTACGATTAAGGCTACGCAGCTTGTTCTCAAGGTCAAGCTCTCTAGCTACTTTCCAGAACGATGTACCACCTTCTTCTTTCATATCTATATTACGAGAGCAAACGCCAAACTCTCCATCAGCGAAGTGCTCATTGCGTCTGAAATAGACAGTCATGCTGGACCCGTCAACCTTCTCTGTCACATAAAACTTTTTGTTTTGGTGTCTGTATAATACTGCTGGCACAGCCTGGATACGAGTCTCATCTGTCTTATGCAAGAACTCTGGGAAGTTACCTTTGGCAAGACCAGCCAACTGAGCTGGCACATATGGTTCATACTTAACTACTCCAAGCAGCTCAGTGACATCATCACCCTCAGCATGTGGCTCATGTGGCAACTCAGACTCACCTGCCAAGATGGATAGTGGCAAACAAAGACCCTGACTAACTTGACCTCGTAATCGTATCGTTTTGATACGAAAGCCTGACTTACGCAGGAACTCAACATCAGGAGATTCTTTGAGAATCGAATCAACTTCAAAGTAAACAACCAAGTCTCCAACCTTGAATTCACCTTTCTTGCTAACAACCTTCCAACCAAGAACAGTAAGACATTCAATAGCATCAGCCCCAGGAATAGGCTGGACATCTAAGACTTTTTGAATTGATGCTAACTTTCTTTCAACGGACATAGCCATTCTCCTTGTTATGTCTATAGACCTGCAAAGCTCGAATCATAGCAACCCACTCTGGCACTGTGAAATGATCAAATCTACTTTCATTACAGGGGCCACATGCAGGTAAAACATTATTCAGTGTATAGCCTTTCTTATTATCTACCCTATCCAAATTTGTTCCTGCTGTATCTGTCAAGTCCACACCACAATAATAGCAACCCAATTTAATTAATTGCTTATATTCAACAAAAGATATTTGCCATTCTCGCTTCATCTTCTTAGCTTTTGAAACTCCCGATTTAAAACGAACCTCTAATGTTCTAGCTCTTTTAGCAAACTCATTCTTCAATCTAACATATCGCTCTTTATCATAAATAAGATGCTCAGCACGATGTAAATCTCTATGCTGTTTACGTTGCTCTTTAGTTCTTTGATAATACTGTTTATCGTATAATTCTTTTGCTTTAGACTTCATAATAATAGTATACCCCCTAAAGCTTAGTCTGTCAAGTCCTAATATTAGCTATTCCCTCCATTGAATTGACAGGTCAATAATTCCAAGGTCAATTGATATATGACGTTTGCAAATATTAAAATGTGGTCTACACATCCAATCTGGTCTAAATATAAACTTCAATGTAATCATTTTTAATCTCCTATATTAACAAACTTATTTACATATTCTCTATCTTGACTAAAGATAGGGATTTCTCTGTCTACTATCCAACCACCTTCCTGCTTCACTATACAAGCACCCCTTTTCTCAATAACTGGTAGATCGTTCCAATTGATCCCTTTCTCTTTAAAAAGCATATCTTGAACTTGATCTGTATTTTTACCATGTAATTGCTTATGGGAGAAATAAGCTTGACCAACAGAATTGATACTATTTCTAGTAGCATCTTGTTGTCTCCATAAAAAATAGTTACAAACCTCTTCTCTAGGTAAAGTAAAGACCCTACTATCAAAAGTAGCTCTTGAGTTGCAGGTATCGGGGAATTGGAACCAACTATTGAAACTAGCTGTCGCAATGCTGGCACTAACTGATACCATCTTCTGAATATTCTTATCAAACCATGACTGAGAAGTTAACCTTAAATAATCAATTAAAAGAATCGATATCTCATCTGATTGCCAATAGGCTAAAGCAGCTCCCTGAATCTCATCACATAGATCTCTGGTTGTAGCTAACATAGCATCTGCAAAGTCCTTATCAAATGGCTTCTTAAGGCCCTTAGTTAAGGTGTGGAAGGCTTTTCCATCAATCCTAATGATACAAGGCATCCTACCAGTTAAAAACGTCCTAGTGACGTTTTCATACCCTTTCATCCTATCACCAAGACTATCTTTCTGGGGTTTGCTCATTGTTCTCATCCTTTTCTAATTTCCAACGTCTACAGCAATAGATACATTTCAAATACTCAGGGGAACAACAGACTACAATGTGATACCCACAGAATGGGCAATCATGGCTAAAGCCTGAGCGATCTTTTACTTTAGGCTTGCTCATTGTAATATTCCTCTAGTTTTTTACAGTTCTCACAATTAGACCATAGACAATTCCAAATCAATGTGCCATCAGAACAAAAATGAAACCACTCATATTGAAGAGGTGGACCTTTATATTTAATGGTTCCCCAAACAAGATCATCCATTACATTTGCTCATTTTTAATCTGCTCCCTTCTATTTAGAAGTTCCATATATTTTAAATTATCACCAATGAACTCATGGAACTGCTCACCATCATATGATATACGTTGATCAACACAATTTACACAAATAGTCTCACCATCTGATATATTAGAGTAATGCTTATCAGCTGCATGATGACAAGTCTTGCATGGGAAATCTTTATTTATCATCAAAATCCTTTAGCCAAGTAAACACATCACGCAGCTCAGCACCTTCTTCTATTGCTTTAATCCTATCCAAGTGCTCTAGATACCTGAGATTGTCTTTAGTCTCGGCAAAGTGTTTCTCAGCAATCCTATTCATTGAAGCAAGGAACTCATCCTTATCATCTGTAATAACATATTTGTATTTGATCTTTGGCCCTTCAAAATACTTCTTAATTACTTCTGGGTCCCAACCCCAAGCAGCGTTCATTTCTTCTTCTTATCTTTGAGCTTTGATTCAAGAAAGCGAAGATTATCTATACTCTTGAGAGTACGCTGCCAACAAGCACTAAACTCATGATCCCATGCATAGTCAAAAGCTTTCATCTTAGCCCAGGATTCAAAATCATCAAGCTTTGAGATAATTGGAAAAATACTTTGACCTATATTTAACTCAATACTTCTACCACTGCTTCCATTGAGTCCCTTAAGTTCTATACTACTTACCCCATAAAGGCCATCACTACGAACTCCGTAATGATATTCGCAATACAGCTCAGCATTGTTACCTAGATCAAAGATAGCATAGCTTCTATAGTCACTCAGATCTAAACGGAATTTAAATGGGCAATCCTTTAAGTCTACAAGTTTATTCATCTCATTCTTTTTCTGAAAATAACTAAGGAGATTAATACCACAGAAAACAGCTACCAACATACCAAAGATCATTCCTACAAATCCCCACAGAGTATTCATCATCGGCAAGCCTCAGCATCTTCATCTTCTGGTACAGCTAACTGATCTGGGTAAATAGCCTGACGAACATCTCCACCCCTTACTTCGATATAGCTGAAATTCTCCAGGGCCTTAGAAGAAGCTGTAGGACCATAGAGCTTATCAAAAGCTCCAGGAGTTAGGTTACTAGTAATGATAGTAGTTAACAAATGCTCTCGACGATACTTCATAAGCAACAGCAAGTGTCTCTTATCCGTATGCAGATTGCCACAGCCAAAGGCTGCTGATACATCATCCAGCAAAAGAATAGGAACTGTCATAACAGTTTGACGAGCTGCCTTAGCATCTGCAGAAAACTTATCCTCACAAATGGTAATGTATTCCCCATAGGAAATAGCAGCTATGGGATATATAACTGCTCTACCTTCAGGACCTAGACGTGGTTCATGAAGTTTATATAAAAGCCAATAAGCTGTTCGAGTCTTACCTGTTCCATTCTGACCAGAATAAATATAGAGGTTATTGCCTCTAGTAATTACATCTGGGTTATTCAAATACTTAACTGAATTCTGCTGAACCTCTTCAAGGTTGTCAGCACCAACCATATCATTGATATCCCAATCTCTATGCAGAGGGGGTAGACTTGTTTCGATTAAGTAGCTCATTTTCTTTCTCCTGTGATTTAAATTCTAAATACTCTAGATTAGTAAACTCTAGACCATTATCTTTCTTATACCGAATATACTTTTCAAAGGCTCTAGCAAATGGAAGCAATTCAATATCAGCATCATTTGAATCATAGCAAGAGCAACCAGACTCATGCACAACTGCATACTGACCCCCTTCTAATTGGAATACATGCATCATCTCCATCCCCCAACTTTCAGAGCAATCAGCATGTCCAACTTCAGCTACAGCTTTAGCTCCAGCTGTACTTGTCCAACCATCAGACCAGCAACTAATAGACATGACGTTTCTTAGCCTCTTTTTGTTTAGCTTTCAAATCTTGTCTAACCTTCTTACGCCATTCTTTACTACGTTGATTATGCTCTCGTTGAAAGTCTTCTGTCTCTTTCTCTACCTCAGCATAGATCTGAGCATCCTCATTCCACCAAGAAAAGTTCTTTCTAATATCCCAATGCAAATTCTCTTGGACAAATCCATTTTTCTTTATACCACGCATTACAACGGGACGTAGAAGAGGTTCATATCCTGAATCTCTCCAGGTATTATAAAGCTGAACATAGACAGGATCATTATAGGACCAACCCAAAAGTTTAGCAAAAGATTCATAGGCAACCTTCCACTTAATGGCCCACTTAGTGGTACATTTAGAAACCCCTGTAATATGTTGATGCATGGTCAGTGCTCTACGTTTACTCACAATAGCCTCTTTATTAATTATATCATAATTGCGCTGATAAGTCAAGCGTTCTTTTTTCTGCTCTTGATACAGATCACTAAAATATTTTGTACGAGGATGTTTCTTTCTATAATCACGCTGGTATTCTTTTCTACTTTGTGCCATGTTAAAGATCCTTTTGTAAATGTTGTTAAAGGAGACATCTGTATCTGATCTATAATATATACTAATAAGTAATATAGATAAGCACTTTAACAACAGTATTGTTAGCTATTTGCCTCTGCGTACTTGACTAGTATATCTCCGTGACATGCTAGAGGTTTACACCAACATCCTAAAGTTTTATCCTTCAACTCACCTATATGAGCTTGCATCCAACCATCCATTAAATAGAATGCTTCAAACTTCTCTATCACTTCTTCTCTAGTTCCATCAATACCAATCTGATATGGATTACCCCACATAGATGGACGACCTATATAGATATCGTATGGTCTACCTGATTTACAATGAACTACGTTTGTCATCGGCACACATCTCCAAGTATAGAAGGTTATCTATTGCACCAAAGCCTGGACAGGAACACTTTCTAGCTGCAAAGTCACATTGCTTCCATACTGCTGACATATTAGGAGCACCAAAATTCTGGGTAGTCATATGGAAGAAAGCTTGATGCTTACAGAAACGGCAATACTCATCACCCCTGACTTTTGGATAATGATAATACTCAGACACTCAAATTCTCCAATGTCTTAAGGTTATCTCCTACAAAATCATTGCAGCTGCAGATCTCTTCTTTATTATGATAAACAACCTCAGCTACAGAGATAGCATCTTTATACGCAATGCACATTCTGCCCTCATGATTACGGTACTTCTTTGCATCTGCAAGAGATACATGCATTTTGTTTCTATGACCACAGGTACAAAGGTAATCAGGACTCAGCATGTTTCTCCTCTAAGTACTTCAGGTTATCCCCTATGAACCTTTTACACATATTATGGATAACAGATGATCTATTAAACCCTGCATCTGCCCAGCAAAAGGCACAGCTTAATCCTACGAGATGATCTTCGTAGGCATGTCCACACGTCTTACAAGGATACAGTAGATCCATAAGTGTACTCTAAAGACTTGAGATTGTCAACCTTAAAGATATTGCAACGACAGAAGTTACACCACATATCATAGGTATGCATCCAGTTAGGATGATCACACTCACAAACCAAAGTGATTATCATTCATATGCCTGAACAAACTTCTCGCAGCCACATTTTCTAAGTACGCAACAGCCATCAGCAAACACATGGTCCCAAGGCTCATGACCACAAGTACAAACTAATTCACCAAAGTCATTACGTTTATGACCCATATTATTTCAACAGTCCTGCTTCTCGAAGACGTTCATCTTCTTTGAGCTTTAGAGTATCATCGTGCAATGTCTGAATATCATCATCATGATCCTGGACCCATTTGTTTGTATCAGCCACAGTATCAGTAAGTGCATCAATCTTGCCTTTGAGATACCAACCACCTGTTGCTAAGCTGCTTATGATTGTAAATGCCAATGAGATTTGGAACCAATACTTTTGGATAAGTTTTAACATTTGATCTCCTATCGAAGTGCTTCTAGCAAAGGATCAAGATAACTTCGTGGACACTTAAGCTTTGCCGCAGCAAGCAGCTCTTTAACATGCTTCTTTTTTAAATCTCGTTTAACCTGTTTAATAGCTTTATCTAATGATAGATGAGTATCTGTAAAGAAAGCCACGCGACTTCCTAAACCTGTTGATCCACGTACCCAATCAAAATCATAAATATCAATACGTCCTGGCACACAGTAACGACCAATGGAAGCACCACGATCAGTTATGAATATACGAAGAAAATCCATACTATCTTTAGTTTGACGTACAGCAGTGTTATCATTAAACAGAATCTTATCGTCGTCATTATAATCTAGTATCAAGCTCATTTGAATCTCCTTTACTCGTGACAAGTTCTAATCGTGGGATATGTGTGAATGAACCAAGGACCCCACCAGCCCCAATTCTTTGTACCCCAACCAATACTCCATTCTAAAATATGTCCACATCGGTAGCACCTACCAATGTTAATTAACCACAGCCTTTTCATAGACCATCAGTTAAAATTAAATATAGTATTATAGCCCAGAAGGGATGACCACAAATCCCCAGGACTATACACAAGATAAGTATAGCATTTTTATCATTCATTGTCAATACCAACCACTGCTGCCTGGACCATCACAATAATCAAAGTCACCAAAGCACATATTATCTGGACAATCATTGTCATAATCATAGACATCAAAGCATTCAGTCTTAACTCTAGGAGGAGTAGGATTCTCTCCACCACGTTTTGTAAAGGCACAGTCGGGCCAAGTAGAACAACCAATAAAACTATTTTTTGTTAAGCTGTTTACACGCTCAACTAGATAACCTTCTGTACACTTTTCACACTTCTCACCTGTTGGTTTAAGTTCGACGCTCATACTCTCTCCTTTGATTTCATCTCTAAGTGAACTAGATTGTCTGGTCTAAACATACCACATTTATCAAAGTCAAACTCCAAAGGGCATTCATTACATCGTCCTGATACCAACTCTCCACGACCTGTTGCATACCAATGAGAAGCAGCTACATGCCTACAGACACAATGAAAGTCCCAGGGTATTGCTTGTGATACATCCACTAACTTATCTTTATCAAAGACTTTCATTTAAGAATTCTAAATACTCAAGGTTATCTGTTGGGACATATAAGCCACATTCACCTCTACGACCTGCAGGATTGCATACACAGCCCTTAAGCATCCCACTTACCTCACTATCATATGGATGATGACAAGAGCATTTACGGCAAAAGCTTTTATAAGGTCCAACCCTTCGGACATCAGGTATTACTCTTCGAACTATTTTTTTAGCCCAGGCCATTAGCAACCAACCTCATCGTCTTGTCCATATCCTTCTGGCACTGTATAACTATCGACATCAGGATCAGCTGAATCTAAACCTATGTATATAACAGATGATGGTTCATTTTCCAATTTATATTTATAGGTATCAATACCGTGATTACCATTCTCATTGAACTTCTCGACGAGCTTAGGTATATATACTCGACCATCAGAGAGTGTAATCTTAGTGCCTTTGACTGGACCAAAGAATCCATCATCTAACACTACTTCTTCTTTCTTTGTCACGCTGAGCTTCTGCAACAATAGATAATGTTCAAGAACTTCTTCTGGGTGTTTGCCCGTAAGTTCAATAAGCAATTCTAAATATGATTCTACATGATACTCTTGATCCCAGCTCATTTGGTTTCTCCTGTATTAGGAATATCGTACAATTCTTTTAACTTATCTTCAATATGTTTAGCGAGTGTTGCAGCTTCTAATTGAAGATCATTCTGATCTAAAATGTTTAATGCACATTGAGCAGAACAAACAGCCTCATGCGCTCTCCATAGCATGTTTCGTTTATCTAACCCAAGATACTCCTGCCATTGCTTATCTGTTAGATCACTCATTTATCAAACAGCTCGTGACATATAGTAATCACGATACCGCCCCCAAGAACCACTAACCCTACAATCCATACACTATTCATTGCTCTCCATATTCTTAGGAGGTTCAGGTAATGTATTTGGAAAACGCCCAATATCCTGGTGGAGAGTATAATTCCTCAATCGGATTTGCTCTTCATTACTCAATATCTCACCATGCTTTAGTCGATCCCGTAAGTGAGAAAAATACTGGTCAGCTAATTTATTTAAAGCAGCTCTTTGTATTCTGTTCCATTCTCCACTAGAAATGTTCTGAACAGGTCTTAAAATATCTTTATATTCAGAAGGTTCAGGTAGCTTCTTAGTTTCAAATTTAAGCTCTGTATTCCACCATGTCTTAATCGCTGTAAACAATTCACCCCAGGTATTAATCATGGGGTTCATCGTAGTTTAATGGAACTTTAAAAAATGGAAAACCTAATAGAGTATCAATCATCCAATATTCATTGCATGGACAAATGGCTTTATAAACCGTCTTACCACTCACAACATCTACAAAGAGTGATTCAACTATCTTCATACGCCAATGCAATCCAACCTTACAAAATAATAGTTTCATAAATGAAGTACTTCATCCTCTTTTTCTTTAAGCTTTAACTCCACATACTCTAAATTATCTGTTGGCACAAACTTATAACAAGGGCAAAACTCTAACAAATTAGTCTCAGTAAAAAATGTAGCTACATAACCACAATGAAACATATTACCATCTGCTGGTAAATGACGAACCTCATTATGATCACAATGTCTACAGATTCGTTCAATAGGTGTTGCCACATCATCCATTGCTTTCCCCCTTGATTGCCTTCTCAAGAGCCTCCGCAGCTTTCTTTATACAGTCTTGACAGACCCTGGCTCCATTAGGGCTAATAAGTTTTCCCATACCTTGCAATCCCTTCTGACACCACATACACTCAGCGGAGTTAAATGATTGCTTTGGAGCACAGCCTGTACATAAACAAACCATGTTATAGTATACATCCTTTCATTATATTTGTCAAGGGCATAGGTAGAGAATTGTTTCGGCCCCTAACCTGATCGTCATCTTCTAGAACAATGACCGCACCAGGGTACTCACCTAACTCACCCAATTGAGTTTCATCCTACAATTATTCCTGTAGAGCTGGCCCCTTTGGTCCAATAGTCCTAGGAGTATTGGCACTTACGACTGTACGCTCTAATCCTTGACTTAAAGTGTTTTTAGATACTCTAGAAGCTGAGTCTCAGATATAGGTCTAAAGGCCCATTGATCCTGACCCACATTGATCATATGATTCTTATACTTACCTGGAATAGATTTCCAAGCAGTATGAACGTGACCACAGATAAGTAGCCGCCCATCATCATCTAGATTCTTAGTGTCAAACTTTACTTTATGATAAGGATCATTCTTATCACCACGATATGGATAGTGAGAAAGGTTAGCGATTATACCACCTTCCAGCTCAATCTGTTTGGACTGGTACACTTCAGCAAAGCCCCACTCTGCCATCTTATGACCTGACCTATCATGGTTTCCCAGGATCAGTATCTTATGCCCATTCAGGCAACTAAGGATATGTTTCGCTCTATCTGGTGAAGTAAAGGCTACATCCCCAAGATGGTAGACAATATCATCAGGCTGCACCGTTTCATTCCAATTAGCAATGATAGCACGATCCATCTCACCTGCATCTTTAAATGGACGTGTGCAGTACTTAATAATGTTCCCATGACCAAAGTGTGTATCGCTTGTAAAGTATCTCATTTTTTAGGTATCCTTGTTTCTTTCCAATAGTACCAGGGGCCAAAGAAGTGTTTCCATACTTCAACCCAACCAGGAGCATAATCACCCTTATGTGTAATATAAATATACTTACCTATTCGTTTACCTCTAGGCAATAGATTCTCTTTATGAACTGGTAATTGCATTAATGATTCCTCTTTCTTCCATCCATGCCAGTGCAGCAATAAAGCTTATGAATTCTAATTGACCAATCGGCAAAGAAGGAATCCCAATATCGCATGACTCTATAATACTTACTATGATCATCACAGGGGTTTCCAGCTAAACGTTTAACAAACAATTCAATCATCATATCAGTATCACAGGAGGTTGATACTCAGGATGAAAGTGCTGAACAATTTTAAAAGCATCCTGCATCGTTAAACCCACCCAGCTGTCTGTTAGGAACTCTCTAACCTTCTCTGGATCTCCTAGGTTAAAGATAGCATGATCGTCCAAGGCAACCCAATCTGGCTGCTTGTGGTGAAGTTCTACATAGTCATCCAACCACATGTGAATCTCATGGATACGCTCAGAGCTGAATTTCTTTGGTGTTACTCCAATGATCCTGTCACCATCTAGCTTATAGATCTTGAATAGCTCTTTAAAGGATTCAAGGCTATAGAAGCTTCTCCAAGCTGAGGAGATAACAATCTTCAGGTCTGGTACTTGATCCATGATAAAGCGTAATACCCACATGTTATTAGCATTGACATCAGACTTCATGCGAAACAAATCTGCATCATTAAGCGTATCAGCTCCTGGAACCTTAAAGCCTTTGGTAGCAAGGAAGTGCTGCTTACTGTTCAATACTCCATCAAAATCCAACATCATCACTCTCATTTATAACTCCTCCTATCTTCTTTGGTTTTAAGTACATGATCAATATACCATAAAGGTTGAAGATTAGTATAATGAACAGCTTTTTTAAATTGTTCTTTATTTGTAAAATCAAAACTCTTAATAGGAACAATATGATCTATTTGCCATTTATCTTTTCCAAGCCCATAAGTATCCCATGACATATTTCCATAGAATTTAGATTCTAAATACTTCCTAAAATAATCTACTGAACAACCAAGCTCTTGAACTGCTGATCCTTGTTTTAAATTATGTTTTAATGCTGCACGTAAACGAGCACGAAGATTTCGTTTAATTTTATAAATAATACTTTCTTTAGCATTAATTTTATCATAATTATTAGTGTATTTTCTCCACCAATCTATATGAGCCTTTTTATAAGCCTGAACATTTTTCAATACTTTACTTCTATTTTTAATATACCAACGTTGTCCACGAGCTTTCACATCTTCTGGAGATGATTCTGTTTTACGACATTCATTACAACGAGATCTTAAACCAGATAAAGTTCGTTTATCTGAACCAAATTGGATCTGAGTATTATCTTTTTTGCATCCAACACATACTTTACTCATAGATCTGGGCCATCCCAATCTTCTTTTTTCCCTTCATGCCCATCTATATAGCCAAAGTGATAAGCACTCTTTAGTGCCATGTACATTCTATGGCTTTGCTTATACTGCTGCTCACCATCTCGTTTACCTTGATTGTATGTCTGTAAAAGAAACAGTATAGCTAATGCAACAATTGTCAACTTCAGTACCTTTATCATGATACCTTCTCATATGTCATTTCAAAGATATCTGGCTTGCAAGCATAGAACTCACCCTTTACACCTTTAATGACCCAATCACCAACATTAGCAACTGTCTCACCCTCAAGAGTAGGAATGAATAAGTTCTGAATGGTAAGACCTACTAGCCATGTCTTAGCAGGTTTCCAAGCTTTACTCTTAGGCCATCCACCAATCAAGCTACCTCGTTCATTAGGTAGCCACTGGACCGCTTCAATTACTACTGGTTTCTTTCTAAATTTCATTTGACCTCCGTGAACCATGCACTATCAGTCCAATCAGCCATATGATCTGTCTTGATCCATTGACCAGATGTGCCTTCTTCAGATACTCTTTTAGTCTCTATAACAGCCTGTACTTGATCTTTCATAAACGTATAAATGATAAGCTCTGCCACTATCTGTTCATCATAGGGGCAACCGTTCAGCTTTACTTTGTCTCCAACTTTAAACATTTGATCCTCCATTAATTATGAATATAGAAACGAAATCCTGCTTCCACTCCATAACCTCTGACAGACCCATTTTGTGGTAGCAATACATTATTCATACTTTGACTATAAGTAAAATCTCCATAAGAGTAATTGCCTCCCAATAAGAAAGTAACATTACTTTCTAATGGAATACGTAGTTGTCCTCGCATTCCTCTATCATTCTGAAGACTGTTCTGTTGATCAGCAGGTATCAACCCACCATACTCAGAGGGAGTATTCGTAGTACCGTTGCTATGATCCCAAGTTGCCAACAGATCAAGACTAATGTATCTGTCTGGATTATCTTTAACTCCATCCAACAGTCCTGCATTTGCTATGCTAACAGCTGCTAATAATATTGCTAAAGTCTTCATTTAGGCAACCTTCGACCAACACATACCGTTCGGCTATTACGTGGGAGAAAATTACTTACAGGATACTCTACTCCAACAGCATGGTAAGTAACCTTGCCTGTCTCAGTATCCGTACAAGTGACTTCCCATTTGGAACCAAGCTCTACTGGTTTAACTGGAGCTGTAAGCTCTGCTCCCAGGATACACAATCCACTTATAATAAAGAACAGTCCTATCGTAATCAATCGTTGTTTCATTTTATCTCTCCTAATAGTTTATTGATCTTCGCTTCCAGCTTATCTAATTTCTTCGTATGATTCTCTTGATAATAGCTGATTGCATTACGCTCCGACCAATACTTACCACCAAAGCCAAAGTGTCCACCAAAGCGAAACTCATCACAGGGATATTCCTCTTCACAATGAGAGTAGACAAAGCATAGTCTATTGTTCTCATGAGCCCCAGCCTCTGCCACTAGTATATCATAAACGGCATTAGCTTTGCAATGGGAAAGTTTCATACTTTATGAGCCTTACGTCTATTCCTAATCTCTTTTACAACCTGCTTAATAAGGGTATCAGTCCACTCATTAGGCTCAATAGGTTCACCACGTTTCACTAATATCTTAATGGCTCTCTGTCTATCGTTCATTAGGATTTCTTCCCTGGCTCAGGATTCTTTTCACAGTATTCATCTGTAGCTCTATAGTCTTCACATTCTTGTTTAGTGTCATAGTTACATTGAACTGTTCCATCAGTCTTATTAACATTGCACCACGCTGCAACCCCAATCTTATGAGTAGGAGCAAGTGTAAGCACTGAAGCGACAGCACCAGCAATTAGAGTAATCATGCTGCTACCGCCTCTTCCTTTTGTTTTAGTTTCCATTCAAGGAATTGTAAATTGTCTGTAATGAATGGATGATCTCCAGTGCCATAATAAGAATGATACATTAGACCAGCTTTACACACAATACATTCCCTATCATCAAAGTCATTTGAGAATTCTCTGAAATCGTAATAGCCCATTAGCTTTTCTCCTCATCTATAAAATGTATAGTACCATCCTCATCAACTTCAGCATGAACTGGCTTTCCTGTCTCAAGAACTCTTTGGAGCACCTGAGCTAATGCATCGTCACCTTCATCTGGAATAACAATAACCTTTTTTGGTTTTAAGCCAAATAATTTACGCCAGTTCATTTCTTTTCCTCCTCAGTAAGTGTAGCTAGATCAACTTCACCTGAGCTATTTATACAACGAGGGCATGGCAATGTTGCAGGATATCCCATTGAACTCTTGCCATAGATACCTCTGAATCCTAAACAACGGGGGCATTTAACAAGGATTTTAGGTTTACGTAATTCACTCATATTAGAACCCACTTATCTTTCGTATTGCTTCAAGGCCACAATCACTACAATATCTTTTCTGTCCTGGCACAACTGTCTTTGTATTATGACCAAAGACTTCAAGCAATGGGAAACTGGATTGTAACAGAGTAGGTTCCCATTTACTCCACTCATGAAAGTGTAACCCTAAAATGTTCATTGTTTCACCCATCTGCCAACCTCTTTGATATAGAGAAGGGTATCATAGCCTGTCTTATAAAAACTGATTGAGAAATCATCAGAGCTAGAATGAAGGGGATAAAAGCCATCCTTCTCAGCTGCTCTAATCAATCCTGCCCAGGTTCTATAGACCTTACTCATTTACTATCCTTTGCTCCATCAGTATATCCACGTCTATAAGCTTTATCCATTGCCTCATGTACAATCTCAGCTAAGAGTGTACCGTCATAATCCGTAAGATCCCAAAGCTTTGCTAATTCTACAAGTATCTTTACAGTAGGATTTAGTATTCCTTCACCATATCGCTTCATTCCTGATATAGCCTTAAATCTGCTCATAGGAAATTCTCTACAATTGTGCCAAACACAAGGAACATAATAAATGTAATAAAAGCTGTTTTCCAATCATATACAAGACCAAGGGCAATACATATTGTAAGTGACCCAGGAAGACAGGTTATTGTAAATGGGATTTCTTTTTTCATTTGCTTTCCTGAGCAGGAGTAAATTGAACAGATAGTGTATCATCATCTTCAGGGACAATCTTAAATTCTCCCTGTGTAAATGATTTAAGCAGCGCAAGCACATGATCGTTATCTACTACAGGACGACCATTAAGCTTTGTCTTAGCCATAGCAAATAGTGCAACGTGAATCTGATCAAACTCTCGTGGTGTAAGCATTAATGCTCTCCTATTGATTTAAGATATTCAATCTCAGCGTTCATATTGTGATACTCTTCATCCGACGTAAAACCTTTTGGGTATTTCTTCCACATCTTATTCTGAAATGCAGTCAAATCTGTTAGAATCTTACGCTCGGCTTTAGGAATATTCTTCCATCCTGCAAGAGTAATCCATTTATTATAAGGTGCAGGAACTCTATTTCGCTTCTTCATTTGAGTGTCACCTTCACATCCGATAAGATCAACAGAAACAATAAGGCCCAAAGACCAAATCCACCAAAGTAAGCAATGAGCGACAAAGGTAATGCAATTGCCACTCGTAATAGAAATATCTTTGTAGACTTCTTCATTCTTTTATCTCTGGTACAAAGGTTACTGTTGTGTGTCTGTTATGATAGCCAACCTCAACTGTTCTTATAAGCCAACCACCTGGAACCTTCATCTTATAGGTTTCAAATTTCTGATCATCTGGTATGTGTTCCCATTCCCCCCATTGACTCATATATCTCTCCCCGCTCGTATCTCAATTTCATTAAGTAATTGATCACACAACTCAACAATATTTACGGAATCTTCACAAAAACATTCAGCATGTTGATCCCTAAGAGCTTGAATTTCCTTAACTGACATCATTGAAGCTTTTCCAAGAGCTGGTTGACATCATAGTGCAAGTTCTCTTGCTTCTTATCATCAGACAACCCAGCGAAATAGACATCCAGCTTCTTCAACAACTCCTTAACTGCAGGGACATGACTCAAGGCTTGCTTGCCTTGTTCCCTGGCAACTGACACCTCATTAACCAACTGAGGCAACTCATCCACAGGGATAGAGCCATCATTGTACTTCCACACATTAACCGTCTTCTTAGTAAGTGGGGAAGTCTTACGGCGCACCACATAAAGTAAGCCCTTCTTTGTTAATCTGCTGATTGTAGTGTGGATGCTGTTACTTCGTGAGGTTTCACCATACTGCTCTTCATAAAGGGGGAACACATCTTCAGCCGCCAACTCAGTGTGAGCCTTATACACATCAAGAACTCGTTCTTCAATCACTTGTTCAGTAGCCATTTTAATATATCCCCCTGGTTAGAAATTGAACGTGACCTTTATCATAAGTCTGATTCATATTCGGAAATGCCACTACCACACGAGTCTTAAGCAGAATTGTTACTTTGCCAATTCCCCACTGAGGGAACCAACGATCTGCTACCTTCTGACCAACCTCAAGCTCTTCGAATTTCATACTTTAGTATACCATGAATAGATAACAATGTCAATGGCTTTCTTTAAGCTGACCATAACTATAAAGCGTCTCACAGACATAACAATAAGCTGCTGTAATATCTAACCTCAATTCTACTCTTTTGTGCCCTTTCGGGCATGAGAGGATAGGTTCAATCGACACGATTTATAGACCTGTTATTCGCCTTTCTCTTTGAGATTAAGCAATGCACTTGTTCCATTACCAAGAACGGTAGTAGGCAAATGCCCATCCCACTTATCAATGGCTTTCTGGAATGCTTCAATCTCACGTAAATGTACGAGCTGAGCTGTAATGACATCACGCTGTAAGCTCAGGGATTTTGCCTCTGCTTCAGCTCCTGCAATCTTCTGAGCTGCTTCAACTTTGATACGCTGAAGATCCTGTTCGGATTTCAACACACGCTGTTGGGCAACCTGCTTAGCTTCAATAGCATCTGCATAGTCTTTGCTGAACTCGAAGTTGGTGATATAAACATTATCTACTGTTACGTTAGCTTTAAGCAACTGAGCTGCCAATGCAACCTCGATCTTGCCTTTCACTTCTTCTCGTTTCGTAATAAGCTCTTCAGCTGGATATTGGGCCATCACTGCCTTAACCGTTTCATTCACAGCTGGATGCACAACGTTCTCCACAATATCTGATCCATAAGACTGGAACAATTTAGGAGTAACATCAGGCGTAGTGTGAAAGTTCACAGCAAGCTTCGTCTGGACATTCTGCAAATCCTTAGAAGCAGCCGTGGTATCATATTCGGTCTTCTGGACCTGGACAGATATCATATTAGCCGTATTGAAGAAAGGTACTTTCAAGTGAAAGCCTTCATCCAATGGTGTCATCTCTACTCCATGGAAACTACTATAAATTACTGCTCGACTTCCCGCTGGAACAATGACATAACTACCAAAGAATACACTGAGTAGTAATATCGCTCCAAACCCACCTGCTACTATTGTTGCAATCAATCCTGGTCGCATCTTTTTAATCTCCTTTTATTTTGAACTCTCTGCATATCTCTCCACAAGCTAACTTACCGTTTGCACAGCAACTCTCACATACTATACCGAAGTGCTTATCCCTAATCTTGTGTTCCCTCTTAGTATGACCACAAGTACATCTCTTCATTTAGATTCGCCCTGGTTCTCTTTAGGTGTATTATCTTTCTCTTCCTGTTTCCTAAGTCTCACTGAGTTTCTATATACCATCTCAAGTAAAGCCACAGCCGTATTGATATCAGCCAACCCGTAGTCAAGCTTACTAGCTACATCATCCAACTTGCTATCCTTGATATCGAAAGGTAAGCCCATACGATCCTGGTTATCCTTATCCTGTTCGTGTCGCTCCATTAAATCAATAGAGATGAACTCAAGTTCATTACGCAGGAGCTTAATACGTTGTGTATAATCAACTAGCTCTTTAATTTCCATTTTGCTTCTCCTTTTCTAATCGTGCTGCATTAGCTAGTTCAGCTTGAAACTTTAAAGCAATCGCTAGATCCATTGGATCAACGTCAAGATACTCAGCTATTCTATTAAGCATATCGTTACCTTCAAGTCTTCGTGTACCACAGGGATCAAAGCTCATTAGTCACCCACCTGTCTAAGATAAAGCCTACACACTGGCAACTTGTGCAACGGCCTTCCACGTTAAGTATAGCATGTTCTCGTTCTTCATGTCCACACCAACAATTCCCTGGTACGTTACCTTGAGGCCATTCCATTAGCAGCACCTTGACAGGCTAGGCAAGTTATGCTTCACTCGTTCTCTGTTTTCTAAATCATGGTTCACTTCGTCCTGGATGTCACACTGGATACGGTCCATCGTCTGGTTCGTATCGACGTATCCATAAAGCTCAAGCTTGGGAAGATCCCAACGCTGCAGCTTTTCATGGTAGGTATAATAGCCACTTGAGTACGAGTGACCTTCCTTCCACTGGCATTTGAACTTACCGAATAGGACCAGCTCTCCGTTGATTTCCATATTATTTCCCCAATATCTTAAAGCCGTAGAAGATAACAAAGTTACACAACGCCAATGCAAAGTTAATTGCGCCTTGCGTCTGTTTACCTAGCAGCAATGAGAGAGTACCAGCAACAACGAACACAAGCACTGTAACAGGTTGAAGACAATCTAAGATAGTTTGAATCATATGATCTCCTTAATTTTTATGTAAGTCAACACTTTTGTAAACCGAAACATATCCGACAACTGACTTGATTGAAGGATTGTTAGGTACAAGAGTAGACCTATATTCCATACCAAACTCAAATGGGGGTAAGAATGTTTTGTTTCTAACTCCTCCATATAAGCTTTCAGTATTACCACCAAGAATAAATACTGCCTGGGCTTTATTAAAACCAACATAAGGTTCGATCCAAGGCGCACCTACAAAACGAATGCCCTGATCAAAGTTAAAGATTATGTTGTTATCAATAGACCCATCAGCTTGAAAGTATTCTTGTCCAAACCTACCTCCAAACTCTGCAGTAGCATCCAAGATATCCAATGGTCCTGCATGAACTAAACAAGGAACTAACAGTAAGAACAACAGCTTTTTAATCATTGTTATTTACCTTTCTTTTTTGAAGTTACAAAGAATCCAAATGGAGCATCAGCACCCATTTCTTTTAATATCTCTTGGGTTTCAGCCCATTGCTTAGCCGTTTGAGGTTTAGCATTTTGAACTTGTTTAATCATCTCCTCAAAACTTAAGCTTATAATTTCTTTAGTAATATCTTTTCTCTTTCTTTTAATCATTTTAATCTCCATTATATATTGGTACATAAGGCTTACTTATCTTCTGTCTCTCACTCTCTGGTGTTGTCATCCACGTCTTAAAGCATGGCTCACAACGTTCTAAGAAATCTAGGTCTTTCTCTTCAAACTCTTTCTTACACAACACACATGGTTTCATTTGTATTTAGCTTCCTCTGCTGCCTTATCATCATCTGCATCTTCACACTCTGGGGAACAATACAATTCTCTGGGATTATAGGTAATGAAGTCTTCACCACAGAATTTACAATCAGTTTCAAATGCCATTGTTATCTATCTCCTTATCCGAAATTCTGAAATGGTCTTTCCATTCGTAATAGCTTTTCTTCCATACAATCTTCATGCTGTCTAGTAAGCGTATTCTCGATACATCTGTAATGCTGACCTCCAGGTAATCGTTTTGATTCACTCATAACCATGAACACAGTATCATCAACACGATAGCACTGACCGATCTCAATCTTATTAGCCATGACAGATTTTCCTTAAAGCATCCCAACGATCCTCTTCTGTATCAGTATCTTTGGCTGTACTGAAGAGTTGAATCGCCTGATCTAACGTAGCACATATTGTACAATAATGCTTAGCCATCTATCCTCCAAATGACCACTGATTGCACGTACACCCTGGTATAAGACTATCACATAAACCAGACTTTTTCAAGGGCTTTCTTTTAAGGTTACAAGGTCCACACTTACGGAATCCATCTGACACAAACTTACGCTTGCAGCTGGAACACGTTGTATACTTGATCTTCTTAGTCTTCATGGTATATTCAATAGCTTAATTATAATGCACTCGACAATAGCATCAAACTTATCTTCTAACCAACACTTTTTCATTTGTACCACCATTCCCTTGCATCCTTCTCAATAAAGCCTAAGCCTTTAGCTATCTTAGAAGTCTGCCCATATCTCGACGTATCATACATCTTTACATTATCAAAGTGTTTCAATGCTGCCTCTACTGCTGCAGCCACAAGAGCCTTTGCAATGCCCCTACTACGGAAAGCTGGATTAACCATCAATGATTCAACCACAGCATACTTACTTAGATGAATCGATGGAGTCCACTTACAGAATCCTATCAGCTGACCATTCTCTTCCCACACGAATGCACGAGCAAAGATATCATCTGCAAAAGGTTTAATATCTTTATAATTAAATGCCTCAAGCTTCAGGTATTGATAGGCATCTCTATCATCAGGCTTAAGGTTACGAATCATTTTGCTTTCTTCCATAATAGAGCAAGCTCAGCTACAACCTTTTGAATCTCTTCAGGTGTAAGCTTATAGAACTCTACAACATGTTCAGCTATCTGTTGTGCTGCCCAATTCTTTACCATGACTCCACCAACTCTTTAGCCTCTTTAAGGCCAAAGAAAGGCTGACCAGGAAGATTACGAGCATGTTCTCTCACTCGCTTAATGAATGGAATGAATGTCTGATTGCTCCGTCCACCTGCAGCCAAATATTCATGCTTGATATCCTCAAAAGATACCGCAGGATTCTCAAGTCTATCTCCAATGATCTCATGTTCTTTCTGCAGCATGGTCAATAGGATCTCTCTATTGAGTTTGCCAACTGTACGGAACTCTTTCACCACGACCTGCATAGATTCAAGGTTCTTTAGATTATCCATTTGATATCCTTCTCAGGAGCTTTTTAAGATAAGCTTTCTTTCTCTTCTGAAACTCAATACAATAGTATCTGTCTTTTACTCTAGGTAACTTATTACAGAAGATGCACAGCATCTTTTTAGCCATTAGATTGTCCACACTGGCAACCAATCACAGTATAAGGCTCAACGACTTCAATATCACTCAGTCTAGCATATGTCCAATACCCAGCTGTCCCAGCCCACAACACCTCAGCGAATCGGTCTTCTGCTTTATCTCCATATGCAGGATAGGAATCATGGATCTTAACTGTATAGGTCTTAGCAGCTAGAAACTTGCGCTTGCTAGGATTGGTTGACCATAAAGCTGTACCCTTATTGATCCTGACCAACGTACCAGACTTCAAAGGTTTATTTGGCATTGGTAATAACCTTCCGTAGATACTTAGCAGCCAAGTGACACACTAAGGCATCAACCCGCTGATCCAACTGTTCTGCTGTCAATCGGCCCACCCCATTATTAAACTTCTGGTAGTACTGATTGTTGAGTCTGCAGAGCTTACGCCCATCAGCTGTAGGCGCATCACCCTCCGAAGGAATCTGTAGGAGCTTATACAGGATATCATGAGCCTCTTGATACCTGCCTCGATTGTTCCAATATTTAGGTTGATAATCGCTCATTGTAAATCCCCCTCAAAATCATCTGAGCTATCCAAGTAATCAGGATTCGCATAGCCTCTAGCAATCTCAGCATCAGCGAAATCATCCACATCATCCTGCAAGTCTCCACCCTCTCTAAGCACTGACTCATGGTATCTCGCTTCACCCGCAGCAATAGCTTCTTCATCTTTCAATCGCTGAGCCAACTCAGCATTGGAATCACAGGTGATATCATCACACAAATGGGAGCCACAATCACCACAGTCTTTGCACATATCAATGTACTTCTTTTGATCAGGGCACAGGACCGCTACGAATCTTACTGAACCACACTGACAAACCTCTTCATCATGAAATTCATTAGCCATGTTATTTCCCTCCCAGGTTTAACTCAAGCTGCTTTGGCTGAAAAGCTTTCCACAGATTAGCCAGCGTTTCCTTCTGGATCTTCTTATACTCTGGACTATCTGTTGACATCCCGCTGTATTGTTTATCCATACTAAAGTATAACATACTTATCTACTCTTGTCAAGGGAAATCTTTTACCAATCCAAATCTTCCTCAACAGTGTTCTCTATTGGAACATATATCGCTGCTGACAAAATAGGACGTGCTTTATAGCCTTGTTTCTCTAAGAATCTTTTAGATGTATTGCTTTCATTTGTCCAACCTTTTCCCATAGCAACTACTTTAAAAGCGTCCCTTAATTGCTTTGGTGAGGGTCCTTTGTCTCTAGAAGCTGCATGGATTTCTTTTAGTTTTCCATGCCATCTTCGAGGTGTTGTATCAAAAGTATATTGCAAAACATCAACAGGCTTCTTCAATATACTGCTGAGGAGCTGCCAGTCACCCTCATTAAGATCTGCTTTGCAAAGCCCATAACGCCGTTTAGGACTTTCATTTTGAATCTCTAAAGGCGCAGCATCGTAATAGCTAGGCAAACGTTTACGCCTTGGATTGTTTATAGCGTTCTCTACTTCTCGAAATTCTCTACTTTGCTTTATCTTTCCTTGTGAATTGAATGGACTATACATTCAAGTTCTCCTTATCGAAAATTAACTTCTATTAAATATAACATATTTATCTACTAAAGTCAATGGGCCTATAGACCCAATCTTAATGATGACCGTGAGGATGGATCTCTTCTTCCATCCTGGCATCATGCAACCCATGGACACCTGTACAAAAGAAAGCGCAACCCACCAAGTGCATAGCCCCACCAAGCAGCCCAGCTTCCCCAACCTTGAAGCTAAGGAAGAACAGGGTAGCACCAAGGATCATATGCCATATACTACCTAAATTGCTTTTCAGATTACGTTTCATTTAGTCACCCATTTCCAGTTCATCACAGATACAATAGCCTTTAGCATTACAGTCAATGCAAATGCATTCACCACAGCTAGGGCACAACGCATCATGAGGATTAACCCTAGGCATCAGGCAGCTCGTCCAAAAGCCTCTGCAATAGCCGCAGGAGCTGGTTTAACCACAGCTTCCACCGTTTGGGTATTGGTGATCGCTTTCCATAGATTTAAAGGCTTAAATGCTGAGATAGTCAAATGTGATAGCAAAGACAACGCTAATAGATTCATTTCATTCTCCTTTCATTTCTTTCTTAGTTCGACGAACAGGCCACACATTACCTACAGGTCCTACTCGAATATAAGCTTCATGTACAGCTTCACTTGCCGTTTTTGCTTTGACTCTAATAACATCTCGATCATCACCATGCCCATACGAAACACACCATGTTCTCATTGCAACACCTCAATAAGGCAGCTCTCCAACCCAACGCTGCTTACCATCCTTGATTACCACAACATCAAGGTCCAAATCTAATTGCTTAGGAATCACCCATTCCTCGACGCTTGCTATAATCTCTTTCGCTGTCTTATGATATGTCGGTGTTTCCATTGCACTTCAGTATAGCATACTTACTTACTACTTTCAAGCCTTTTCTTTTCCTCTTCAAGCTCTAAGATATGAGCCTGGATCTTGTTAAGTCTTGTTAACATTTCATCAGGCGTACACTTAAGCAGCTTTGTTACCTGCTCCAATTGATCCTCAACTCTCCTGGCTCTCTGCAACTCTTTGAGCGTATCAATACGAGGTTCACCACCAAAGAATCTATCCCACAGCCTACGCAACTTAGAGAGCATTGACTTCTGCTGCCAGCTTAATTTTTGTAGCGAATGGTTGTGTCAATGCTGGTCTGCCCTCTGCCAAACGTCTGCACTCAATATTGAAGACGAGTATATCCTGGTTAAGACCCAAGTTCACTTGATCTAAGTAATTGATTACGGCCTCTCGATGCTCAAGCTTACGCTTCAGCAACTTGACCTCTGCCTTCAAGTCTCTGATCTCTTTCTTAATTTTTGGCTGATCTTTTCTCATATAATTCCTCCAGGTATTTTAAATTGTCTGATACATAATTACCACAAGCTCCCATATTTGTATAGATTGTATCGCACACACATTGCCAGCAACCAGTAACACTATGATGGAACTCTTCATGCCCACAATTCCTACAAGGGAAATCAACGCTCACTTAGTTTCTCCAACCATCTAAGGTTATCTTGTTTAAATGGATGCTCAGGCTTTCCAATATATTCACCAGTCTCTGTACATTCAGAAGAATCACATTCAATGCACCATGTTTCATCATCATCAAGCTCAATCATTCCTTTTGGTATATGCCATTGAGGATCTTCTATTTCCTCCTCATCTAAATGCCATACACGCATATGCCCACAAATGCAAAGGGTTTCACACCATTCATTTTCTTCTAGTGTTAATTCATTTGTTTCTGGATTCAATCTGTTCCTCCAACCATCTAAGGTTATCTGGTCTATAGTCTTTACAATTGTCTAGGAATCTGCCAGTACTATCTCTAGCCAAACAGAAGTGTACACCCATGAAACTAAAATTAGGATCAGCTTCAGATAGATGCTTATCTACTGTATGACCACAGGTACAAGGGAAATAAAAAGTTTTATTTGCCATATGCCATCCATTCTAAATACTCCAGGTTGTCCATTGGTGTATAGCAATCACAAGGACATTGCCCTATCTCACTATAGATACACCAGCCTCGAAAGTCATCATCCAGGTATCCATCATCATTTGTAAATACCTTATGATCTTCTTTACTATGAAAGCAATTGCATGGTAAGCTACTCATTTACCTTGCCCCACTCGTTCCAAGTAAACAAGATTGTCCATCCTATACTTATTACAAGGACATGGCCTATCCCATTCCCATTTAAAATCATGACAAGTACTAACCTCATCATGAGGCCAATGAATCCAACGAGTGTGACCACACAAGCATGGGATCATGTCAAGCATTGCTTCACGCTTCCTTGCCTTCTGCTTCTTATAATCATTGACTAGCATGTATGACCAAAGAATAAGGTACATAACAAGTAAAATTGGTATAACAATAAAAAAGATATCATCCATTCTTGTCAACTAATGCCTCCAAGTAACGAAGGTTATCTAGCTTGAATTCATTGCATAGACAAATACCAGTGAGATAGATCCATGTCTTACACTCATATTGATATTCAGGACCTTCATGCTGACGCTTCACATGACCACACTGACAAAAATAGTTTTGTTCTTCTAATAACCTACGCATGTTTATGGGTCCAATCTACACATTCACATTCCAATTGGTCCATCTCCTGTTCTAATTGTTTAGCAAGCAGAGTTTGCTTAAAGCCATTCACCCACCACAATATCATTATACCCCAAATCAAAGGTAAAAGCAATAGGGCTGCTAAAATTAAAATAGTTACAATAACTAATGAGATAGGTAATGATATCAATGCACCAGCTATATTTCTTAAGTAAGTAAGGATGATCTCTCGTTTACGTGCCTTGCTGCTCATAGATGATGATTCCCTTTCATTGTATGTCTTCTCTATTGGACTGAGCAACCATCCTTCAAACGTCGGCACATTTATCTACTCTACAGATAATAAGTATAATGTGAGCGAATTAACCCATTGTTATCTAGACACATACTTACTAACCACTATCTTCCAAAGATACACTCTTATCTATTCACCTATCTGCAATTGGACATCTATACGTACAGTGTATCTAGCCACCACAGCCTGAATCATCATATTCAACGAACTCTTCACCGCAATCTTCACATCTATAAACGCTTGTACTATTCTCACATCTATTGAATTGTACAGCCTTATGCATGACCTGTTGGTTACATCCATGGACCGCCACTAGCATTGTTTATACCTCCTTTATTATAATCCAAACGTCTTCATGTGTTCTCGACGTTCTACTTCCCATTCTAAATACGTAAGGTTATCTGCTCTATATTCAATGCATACCTCACCATACATTTGCATATGATGAGATAACCCACGCTGAATCATCTTCTCAAACCCTGGTGTTCCCTTCAAGCTCATGAAAGCATCGAATTCTATATGCTGAGACTTCAGAGCCCCACAAGTACAAGGAATATCAGCCATTGTTAGTTACCAAGCTTTCTAAATACAAAAGATTATCTCTCTTGTAATTATCACATGGTCTATCAGCTAAATGTCTATTAGCATTACCAGACCACTCCTGGATATCTCTATGAATTGCAGCTTGTATTACAAGAGATGAATAAACAGTTACCTGCCTATGTGCAAGAGATGAATAACCACAATGCTGACAAATATTAGCCATTTCTAATACCTAGCTCACGCAGCTCTTTACAATAACATTTATAATCTTTGTTGCGTCTGCCATAGCCATGTACTGGTGTAGTGTTACCCTTGGAATCCATGGAGTACAATCTATTGTGAGCGATATCATCAAGACCTATCATGATGTCTATCTCTTCGTTAGTCATTGTCTCCTGCCTCATCCTCTTCTAATTCACCTTCTATCACTTCGATACGCTCTTCAATACCCCTGGCAAGGCTACGCAACTCTTCCTGTTCTAGCTTGTTACCTTCCAGCTCATCCTTCAGTATATCCAATTCATTCTGCAGCTCTTTGGTATGATCTACTTTAATCCCTCTAGCCATTGTATCTCCCTTTAGCCCACCCAAGTACAGGGCAAGTAATCTTTTAAATATGCAACCGCTGCTTTATAATTGTCACCTTGAGCTTCAGGCATCACATCTTCTTCACGAATGAGTGCCATGAAAGCACATATCCCATCATTGCCAAACTTTTCATCCATCTCTAATAGCTTAGGCAAGTCTGTAATAGCCACATCAACAGCATCAGCACAAGCCCAACCAAATGTATCATTGGCATTAAGCGTAAAGGTAAAAGCATTCTTATATAAGAACTCTGCAACCTTACTTACCTGAGCAAGCTCTTTAATAGGCTCAGCTGTACTACGGATGATAGCTAAACGTTCTTCCAGGGTCAAATCATCTTGACGCACTGGCAAGCTCCTTTGCTTTCTTTATGATAGTGACATTCTTACGATGCTTCACGAATGCCAGCGCAGCCTTCTTAGTGAAGAACTCAGCAACAAACCCACCACGAGGACCAACAACCTGCCATGCTGTAAACATCCCATCTTGTACGGGTCCATAGACCTTATATTTCTTTGTCATTTTATCTCCCTAGTTTAAAAAACCAACGCCAATGCCCAGCTTTCCATAGTTCAGGCTTACCACAATCGCTACCAGAAGGTGAGTAACTAGTATCTTCTTCTTTAATAAGACTCTCTACATGATCATGATGGGCCTGATACCATGCCCAGCCTCTGCCAGTCCATACCTGCTGATCCTCCGAAGGAAATTCATTAAAGAGTGTATCCCATGCCATGATTAGATACCTCCCTGGTTCTTACGCTGCTCAGCATCAATCTCTTGAGCCACTTCACCAACAATCTCTAATGAACGGGACAACTCTCCCATGCACTTAAAGATCCCAGGCCAGCCCTCATGCTTGAACACAGCACGAACAGATTGACGCAACATGATCTCATCTTCTAGCCCAATGAATTGATATTCACTCATTAGAATGTTGCAACCCATAAACGATGCTCATCAGCGAAGTCATACAATCGGGCCAACACGCTATCGAAGTCATCAACTCCTACTGTCAAATCTTCTGACAGACCCTCGAACTCATCAACAATATCATCTCGATCAAAGTTGATATCTTCATCTTTGAAATCTACTTTCTTAAGCTTCAATGCAACCTTAGCAGCAAGCTCTTGAACAGTAAGTTTACCATCATCACGTAACTGCCATTCTGTCTTAAGATCTAAACGATGTTTCCAGATAGCCATTAGATTATCCCTCCCAGGATTAGAAGCTTAGCCAACCAATTGACGCTGTGTTATTCCAATTCACTTCTTGCTTGCCAGCGATACGCTTAATCTCTTTATAGACTTCCTCGCTAGGATAGATAACTGCATTGCCTCGATCATAGATAGAAGTATCAACAAATTTATCTTTGAAACGGAAATGAATCTGAAAAGCTGCTGACAAAGTATCCTCATTAATGAGACGCAGTACAACAACGCTTTTCTTATTTTCTTTATTGAACGTATCAATGATTCTTTTGGTTTCAACTAGCCGTTCAATACCACGATTTTCCAATTCTGCCTGAGCATTAGTTTTAGCCATTTAAATCCTCCCTTATGAATTTAGTATATCAGTAATTTGGAGTCTTGTCAAGGACTTTTTGCTCTTCGACACGACCACCCCAACGCCTCTTTGCAACTGCTTCAGCTGCTTCCCTGGTAGTGAATATTCCATCTAAACTCCTGGGATAGCAGCTACAATTATCAGAGCCACAATCCTCTTCATTAGCCCAAACCAAGTAAACAATCATTTGCACTCCTTTGAAGTATCGCCTTTCTGACAGTATTCATCACACATAAACTCATTAGCATCATAAGCTGGATGTGTAATAGGAACCATAATCAAAGGCTTAATGGAAGTTGTAATCATCTGCACCCAAGCAGGATGATGGACCCTTTCAACATGACCACGCTTACATTTCTGGCAACCAATCAAGGCCAAGGTAATAATTAAAAGTGAAAGCTTTTTCATCGAAGGTAATCCGCACCCGTCCAACTAATGTGATATTGACCAAAGATGTTACCACGAGCCTGATTCTTAGCAGGAGCATTCCAGGTAGCTGACTTAAGGATATCACCCTTCTTAAACTTAGGGCCATCTTCACGAACAATAAAGGAATGAACTGATCGTGAAGGTCCATGAGCTGTAATAACTTTGATATATTTGCTGCCAATTTCATAAGTCAAGCCCTTGAAGAAATTATAGATAGACTCATTACGAATCTGCTCCGCAATAGAATCATTAGCCACAGGACGATAACCACGAAGGTAATCAGCTTTGATCGCTTCAAGATAAAGATTAAGAGCATCTTGTATAGAGAGCCACAACACAGTGTCTTGATCATTTTTCATTTTTGTTTCCTCCATGAAATAAGTATAGCATGAGTAGGTAACAATGTCAAGGGCTATTATTGAAACAATCTTACAACGTTTGCATAATCAACTGCAGGAATACGCAGCTCTAAACGGCGCAACTCATCACCATAACGTGCAGCAAGCATCTTATCAATCTTTGGCACACTATGTACTTTGATGAATTTAACCACATAGGTTAAAAGAGCATCATTCTCTGCCAGTTTACTAACCAAATTAATGGTTGTAGCTTGGATCAATAAGCAACCTGAAATGTGATCAGTATTCAGAATGAACTTAGTGACCCGTTTAATGAACTGTTTGCTATAGCTTTTATACTTATAAGACAGTTCGATTAGATCAAATAACTCGACATCAACAGCCACTCCATAGGCGTTTAATTTAGACATTACACCCTCCCTGCAGCATTTATTTTGTTATTGATTTTACGAGGATAGCGGGTAACGATCTTAGGCTTACGACTAGGTAGGTCAAAGTGTCCATCAGTCTTACATTTAAAGCAATACCCCATGACTGTCTTGATCTCGACGAAATCAACTTGGAATCCTTTGCCAGCAAATCCAAATCCTAGAGGAATACGACGACGACCCCAACCACCAACGGAAAGCATTTCACCACACTGACAATAGTAATCGTTTCCACGCTTCACTGCTTTGAGTTGAGCCATTTGTTTGTTCCTCCCTTTCATATAATAAGTATAACATACTTATCTACTTCTGTCAAGGGAAATCTTTATTGTGTCTCCAGAAATATTCATATCGAAATCTAGAGATGTTTTAGGTGTGTAGTCATGCCAGTGGAATGTAGGTGGAGTAAGATGTCTACCATCATCAGGTTCAATGGTAGCACAAGCAGCGATTAGGAAGGATACAGCAAAAATGAGTAGTAGAAGCAGGACGTTTCGCACGTTACTTATCGATAACTTGAACTAAGTCTGCCTCCCAGGGACATACAGATTGCATTGTATTATAGAAGCGTTCCACAACACTATCTGGAACTCTCTTCTCCCTGGATGCATTACGCTCAAGCAACACAGCTAAAGGCAAATCGAAATAGATAGCACTACAAAGAGCCCCATTCTCACGAGCTATATCCCAAAGAACTCTACGCAATTTACGACTAGTATTTGTGGCATCTACAATAGTATTCTGTCTCGCTTCCATGGCTTTCCTCAACTCTTTTTGCTGCCAACCAAACACTTCATTGTTACGTGACTGATTGTTAGCATCACCCGTAAGCTCTTTACGTCTTTCATCCATGCTGATAACCTTAATACCAGGATACTTTGCAACCAACTGTTCACGAACTGTAGACTTACCTGAGCCTGGAGCCCCAATCAAGACCATCAATTGGAAATTAGGTTTAGGAGGTTGGACCATAATCTCAACAGCAGCATCGTAAGTATCCAAATCTTCTGGGGCCTTATGCATAAGAATATTCCATCTAGCAAGAGAGTATGAAGCATTATCCAAATGAGTAGCAAGAGGGACACGATAGGGTCTATCCCATATGCCTAAGTCTTCACAATTTTGTTTAAACAATTCAAGCAAGGACATACTTGCATTCATATCTTTAGCTGTTCGCCCCAGGGTATCAGCTTGTGATAGAACATAAAGAAGCTTTGTGTTCACAGTGAGAGATAGCATCTTTAGCTTTATGACTGTAGCTGTACCATCTTTGATCCACATACGAGGATGCATGTGTTGTTCAATCAGTCTACAGACTAATTCACGCTGCTTATAATGGAACTCAGGAAAATACTTCTTAAGAAATTCATTAGCAATGGGAACTCCCGCATCATCATGCCCATATGCAGTGATCTTATTTTTCTTTGCATTGAAGACACTCGTGCAGGGTTTACCAATATCATGTAGGATGGTGGCAATATAAAGAAGGACTTTATATTCTTCTTTAATGTTCTCAGCCTCTATAAGCTGAAGAACTATTTGACCTGCCATGTTACAATGGATTAGAACATTTCCCTCTGCATGATGTTCAGGACTTTGTTCACAGCCATGGAGCAGCTTGAACTCAGGGATCTCATCCTCATATTGGAAAAGATCCACTGGCTGCAGATTAACTATAGCATCATGAAATGCTTGAATGCTCATTTCGCAAAATCCTTTATTTCATTTGTTAGTTTCTCAATCTGTTTACAAAGAGTTTCATAGTCTTCTTTAAAGGGTTGAAAATGTTTCCAACGATCAATCATGTGGAATACATGACTGGAAGCAAATAAAGTTCCTGTGATTATTGGAGTCAAATAGAAACATAGCCAAAGATTAGTAGGATGCAATTGATGGTATGCATACAGCATCACAGATAAGCAAGCTCCAAGACCAATACTCAATATAATATTAATAACTTCATTTTTTAATTGACTATTATATTCATTAAAAATCATTTCCGTGACTAAAGGATCAACAAGCTTCTGTAAATGAGTAAGCTCTGAAAGTTTAGAAGCAAGCAAAAATGCCTTACGTTCTGGTGAACCTTCAGGATGCCTTATATACAGCTTACGCTTTACTAGCATTAGGTCAACTCGAACTAAATCTGGATCAAATGTCATTTTATTAGTTTATAAGAATAGCTGCCAATACCCCAAAGAATGTGCATATAGAAACAATCCACATAGCAATAGTAGTAACTGTTGCAGCAGCGTCAATTGGATTTAACATTTTATCTCCTTTATTTAAGTATAGCAGAAGTAAGATAACCTGTCAATGGCTATCTTACTCTGCGATTCTTAATAGCAGCTGCAAAGTACTCATGGTGCTTTGCATATTCTTTAGCATACTTTTTGTGTATGAATCTAGCCGCTGATTTAAGGTCTGGAAATGTATGGTCTTGGGGTATTAGAATATTTACCCAACCCATAAAGTTTCCTTTCATTCTCTCAGGCGCAATCATAATAACAGGGATACCAATGTTTTGAGCGTAACGCCACTCTAACAATGTACCCTCTGATACCACATCACCTGTAAGAACGAGCATTACATCACAACGCCTAATGAGCCAAAGATCATGCCAAACCATGATCTCCATAATCTTGCGCTTAAATGTTGAAGAGATTTTTGCTTTCTTTTTATTAGGCCACAACTTCTCTTCAGCAGCTGCAGGATCTACAGCCCTCATCTGATACTTTGCTAACTCTTCTGTTGCTCGTCTACGCTCGGACTTAACATCCTCAACGTAACGGTTAGACATTTTTCCACTGAGGTATACTCTGCAACTCATACCTATGGATCTCCTTTAACTGACCTCCTAAACTACTTTGAGGCTGGGGGAGGTGTTGGTGTTACTGTTGCTGCAGGTGCTGGTGTTGTAGCAGCAGGAACTGCAGCAGCTGGCTTCTCATCAAGCACTGGTGGAACTACTGGTTTTGCTCCTGGAACTACTGGTTTATCAAGCAATGGCTTGTCAAGCAATGGGGCAACAGCTGGCGCAGCAACTGGTGGAACTACTGGTTTATCCAATACTGGTGCTCCAAGTCCTGGAACCACTGGCTTTGCAGCTGGTGCTCCAAGTCCTGGTGCTCCTGGTTTATCTGTAACCATATCACGTACCCAAGGCTTTACACCTTCGTATGGTTTTGGTGCTTGTGGATTTAATGGATTCTCTGGCATTTTAGTTCTCCTTAAGTTATTTAGTTACTTTACTTCTATAATTCCCATCAATGAATCTGCCCTGGACATCATAGGTTGACCAAAACCCACCAATGGCTTTTGACTCTGTACTTCCTTGTAGCCACAACTGATCGTAATCGTTTCCTGTAAAAATGCGTTCTATCTTACCATCTTCTGATTGCAAACAAAGAACGTAAAGCTTACTCTTTTGTTTCTGTATCGTCTGATTCTCCGTTGGCTTCATCTTCAAGTCTCCTCTTCCATCCTGCTATGTACCAATTGTATACAGCGAAAAAGAAATTAATAAATAACCATGCCAATTGATGTGTTAATGCTGAAACAAGAGCTGCAAACAATGACAACCCACATAGGATATAACTAAACGTTGATGATTTCATCGATGATAATCTCCTTCAGTAACATGTCGTATCTCATGATGCAATACCAATGGGTCATAGATACACCAGATAGTATTTGTTCTATAATTAGTGAATCCTTCAACAACTGACTTATCTGTTGGAAACTCTTTATGGTGCTCTGCATTGACATTAGACTCAGAAGCAATATAGATATTCAATGTATCCCCACCTAAATGGTATCGATTAGGGAGATGCTTGATCTGCACATGATGTGTCTCACTAAAATCATAATACCTGCTAGGAATTGTCAATGCCTCAATGCGTGGTGTAGCAATTAAGTGTCTAATATATGGAAACATGATCAACTGACCAACCAATATGCCAAGCAAGAATTTACGATTAGACATTATAACCTCTCTTTTCGTTCAAATTTGGTTTTTAATCTATGATCTTTAATAGTTAAAGGTTGCAAGTTTGTATAGTGTACTGCTGTTCTAAACTGAGCAGGATCAGTTAAATCAAAGTTAGCTAGTGGAACAATATGATCTAGTTCCCATACCAAACCAGAATTACTCCAGGACATCCCATCATAGAATTTAGAAGCTATATGGTCTTTTAAAAATTCTATAGAACACCCAAGTTCCTGTAATGCAGAACCTTTTTTATAGTTACCTTTTATCGCTTTTTTAATACGACTTCTAATTCTATTTTTTAATTGCAATTTTGGATCTACTTTTAACCTTTTACCATAAGAAGCTATCATAGATTTATTAGCTCTTTCTCGATTATTTTCTAACCATTCAGCTGCTCGTGCAATAATTTGATCCTTATGTTCTTGGTAGTATTCCCTTGCTTTAGCACGAAGTTTTTCACCATTTTTTAAACGATATTCTTTCCTATACTTCTTAATATGAGCTATAGTTCGTTTTCTATATTCCTTCTTATGCAATTTTGCTTGCTCAGGATCTTTCCAAGGCATAATTAAATTCTCGTTTTACCATCTATCTTATCAATTTCTTCAAGTACTTTATAAAATCTTTTTCGATCAACCACTTTTCCATCTAATAATTGGAACAAAAATCCTTTAAAATGTGGAGGAACACTATCCTGTACCCAAGCAGCAAAGTCCTTTCTTGAGCTTTCCTTTGGTGATCTCTCATAATAAGTATAGCATATCTTCTCTAATTCCGCTACCCGTTTCTGGAAGTGAGTAATCTTATCTAGTACATCCTGCCGATACTCTTCAGGAGCTAGAGTAGCTAAGTTTGAAGCTGTCCCATCAGCCACAGCCTGTAGAATGTTCCTATCACTCAAATGGCTTATAAACCGATGAGCTGCCAGATAAGCACTTCCCTTCACTTTGACCATAATATCACCTGGAAAGCGCAGGACAAAGCCTTCCTCAAGCACTGGTAGATCCTTTGCCAAAGCAATAAGCTGGTCTAAGCCATTAAATGAATAGGTCTTGAAAGTAGGTAAGTTTATTTCTTCTGCTATCTCCTTCAAAGATGCAAAAGAAGCAAGCTTATCTGAAATTTCATGCCTAAAACCAATTAGATACAATCCCTCAGCATAACCTTTCTTTTTATAATCTACAACAATTTGAAAAGGTTTAGCAATTAGCTCAAACATCAATGTTCCCTTAGTAGCCAATGCTCTTAGTACTGTTTGTTGTTTGAAAGATAAAGGAAACGTATTAGCATAAGCCCCATGCTCAGAGTCAAATGAGCCTTTAGTGGTAAAAGTAAGCTTATCATTATTTGGATTAATGAACCCAATAATCATGCTACCATCAAGCTTCTCGCTGGTTTCAAATCCACCAAGCTCAGAGAGACTATCATAGCTTGTCTCTAACATCTGCCCTAGGTTAAAAAACTTATCAAAGGGATAGGCAAGGACCTTTCTATTCTTCATATCAAGAATGAGTCCACGACACATACGATTGAATGTGCCCCATAGGTTATCATACTGCACTGCATCCATGTAATGAAGCATGACAACATCGGGGATTCGTTCCGACTGAATCACATAGACATTGTTATGTTGAGCATGTTGCTTCAAACGTTCAAGATCCCACAGATCGTGAGTTTTTATATACTGTTCAGGAGTCATTTAGATCCTTTTTTCTTTTCTAATAATTCCTTCTTTGCACTTAAAATTCCCAAGTAATCAATATTATTTGTTGTCTCCAGTTGAATACTAATTGTGGTCTTACCCCTATAGGTAACTCGATCCTGGACACGCTTAATTAAATAAGGAGCTTTATAGGAACCTACTTTAATTATTACGGGATAGTCGATAAACTCCATCTCGCTCAATTTGAGCCATGTAGACTTCTTCTTAAGAAGTACATCAGTAAACTCAGCACGAATATTTCTTAGTTTTAGCCACTTACGGAGCTTAGCCGCTGATTCATCGGATGCTTTGCCAAATGTTTTCTCACCTGTTACTGCATCAATTACCTCAACTTTAACTTTAGCTTTAGAAGGTTGATATTTACCTAATCTATATCTTTTAGTTCTATAACTACTCATTTGGCCCCATTTATGAGCTGCCAATCTTACAAAAGTTTTTTGTATTCGTGTAAGACTCATGAATTAGTCTCCTGGTTCAATGCTTCATCAACCTTGTCACTGATCTTCTGTGACACATTTTCTACCACTTGAGCCTTAATCTCATCTTTCAAATCTTCTGTCTCTACTGAATCAAACAGGTGTCCTACTTCTACTGAGTGAGTTTTTTTACTTAACTTTCGTTTTCCTCGTTTCTTCTTTGCTTTATTAGAAGTAGCTAGAATATCTACAGCACGAGCTTTATCACGCTGCTTTTTATTCCTGGCATACAACCATGTAGCTAATACCGTCCCAAGGATCTTACCAATAGTGTAGAGAATATATGGGATCAATTTATAATAGTCATGAACACCATTATGCCATGTCTCCCAGAATTGGATAAGAATGCTGAAAAGGAACACATACATGAAGAAGTCAATGACTTGATTTAAAGTACTGTATACTAGAGTAGCCCAGAACTTAAGACGAGCTGATACCAATTTCTCCCAGGTATCTAGATACCATTCTACAATACCAATACTTAAAAATAATACAGACAAACTAAATGTTGTCATCCATTCCTTTTTATTGTCCTGCTAATACCAGATCTACTGCAATCTTGCGCTTCTCAAAATTCTTCCAATACTTCTGCGAATAATGCCCATTCTTAAATTTTATCAAGCCATTATAGGCCATGATAGCCGTCTTGTAGTCTGGATATTGCTTGTACTTGGATTGCAGTACTCGAAAGGCCATCAAGGTGTTAACGTCTACATTATAGTAATTCTTATGAATATCAAAGTCCCTAAACTCATCTGGCATGATCTGGAAGATACCACGTTCTC